>WBZO01001365.1_pt1 | contig 38689 bp, 38 predicted proteins | sample 5204261 | NCBI WGS metagenome assembly WBZO01 (sample SAMN12412400, study PRJNA552823) | activated sludge metagenome | isolation source: activated sludge from anammox sidestream of wastewater treatment plant... | place: USA: North Carolina | collected 2017-09
CCGCGTGCCGGGATCGGACGAGCTCAAGCACTTCGGCGCCGCGATGGCGAGCTTCGGCTCGAGCGCGATGTTCCACCTGGTCGGCGTCACGCCCGAAGCGGCGCGCCTCGCGGACACCGGCGGCGACGCGCTCCCGGTCGCGCACCGGATCGGGGAGCGCGAAGTGAGGGCGCTGCAGGCGCAGTACGCCGGCGAGAAGGAGATCGACGTGGTGGTCTTCTCGGCGCCGCAGCTCAGCCTGTACGAGCTGCGCGACCTCGCCGCGCTGTGCGACGGGCGCCGCTTCGTCAAGCCGCTGCTCGCAGTGACGAGCCCGCAGGTGAAGCCCGACGCCGACCGCTTCGGCTTCACGCAGCGCATCGAGGACGCCGGGGGGCACGTGCTCGCCGGCATGTGCTTCTACCAGTCGTACGCGCGCGAGATCGCCGAGGCGAACGGCTGGAAGCGCCTCGCGACGAACAGCACGAAGATGGTGAACATCCTCGGCGGCTACGGGTACGTGCCGCTTCTCGCGACCATGGAGCAATGCGTGGAAGCGGCGGCGACCGGGAGGCTGCCGTGAAGACGCTCGTCGCCCGCCAGGCGATGGGGCGTGCGGTGCGCGGCGAGGCGCTCGTCGCGCGGGACGGGTTCTCCGCGCGCTACGACCTCGACCGCATCGCCGGCACGTTCTCGCGTCCGGCGCACAAGCTCGCGGGGCAGTCCTACGTCGGCAGGATCCTCGTGCTCGACACGGCGAAGGGCGGCGTGGCGAGCGCGTGGATGCTGCGCGAGATGGCCGCGCGCGGGATCGTGCCGCTCGCGCTCGTCTTCAACAGCGTGAACCCGATCATCGCGCAGGGCGCGGCGTTCGGCGACATCACGCTGCTCGCCGGTTTCGAGTGCGACGTGACCGGCGCGGTCCCGCACGGCGCGACCGTGGCGCTCGATCCGGCCGCGCGCGCGCTCCGCGTCCTGGCGTGAAGCGCGGCTTCCCGCCGCGGGGCCGGCGCGGTAGGTGACGCGCGCCCGGGGCCCGCGCGCGCGGACGCGCCCGATCGCCCGGGACGAGCCGGGCGTGGCGCGGTCGGCTACTCCGGCTTGCGGAACTTCAGCACGAACTCGTCCACCGGCGTCGGCGCCCGGAACACGGCTACGTCGCGCGCGTCCTCCGGGCGGCGCAGGAACTCGCCGCGCGCGACGAGCCGGAAGCCGGCAGCCTCGATCTCCCTGACCACCGACGCCTCCTCGATGCGGTGGAGGCTCTTCGTGACGCCGACGCCGTCGCCGGGGCGGGCCGAGTGGTCCGCGACGACGAGCACGCCGCCGCGCTTCAGCAGCTCGTACAGCCGCCGGTTCATGCGCGCGCGGTCGACGCCGGCGTGAACGGTGTCGTGATAGGCGAAGAAGAACGTGATCGCGTCGAGGTTCCCGACGCCGGGCGGGAGCGGATCGTCGAACGGCCGCAGCACGCGCTCGACGTTGCGCATCGCCGGACCGCGCGCGCGCGCGTCGTACGCCTCCGCCGCGCGCGGAAAGAGCGGGGGCTGGTCCTGGGCGTACACCTTGCCCTGCGGTCCGACCGCGCGCGCGAGCATCTCGGCGGTGTATCCGCCCCCCGCGCCCATCTCCAGGACGCGCATCCCGGGGCCGATGCCGGTGAACGCGAACAGCTTGACCGGATCGCGCCGCTCGTCGGTCTTGCGGTCCGCGCCGCTGCGGTCGGGGGCGGCGACGATCGCCGCATAGTCGGCCGGCCCGGGGCCGGACGTGCCGGCGCAGCCGGCCAGCACGCCGAGCGCGAGCAGCGCGCGCGCGACGGGCGACGGAAAGCGAAAGGGCATGGGCGGGGCTCCAGAGCGGTCCTGTGGCGCCGGCGCGCGCGCCGGCGAGCGCGAAGATACCAAGCGCGGGCCGGGATGCAAACTGCGCGCCCCGCCGCGCCCGCGGAGTGAATCGCGGGTACGATCGCGCGCGAAAGGAGCCACCCCTTGCCCGAGCGATCGCGCCCCACCTCCAAGGCCTACCGGAACCGCGGCTTCCTGGACAGCAAGGAGGCGCGCGCGCTGCGCATCCTCGCCGAGTATCTCGAGCCGAAGGCGCGCTTCGAGCGCCAGCGCGTCGACGACACGATCGTCTTCATGGGCTCGGCGCGCACCCCGTCCCGCGAGCAGGCCGAGGCCGCGCTGCGCCGCGCCGAGGGCGGGGAAGGCGACCTGGAGCAGGCGCGCACCGGCCTGCGCATGTCGGCCTACTACGAGGCCGCGCGGACGCTGGCGTTCCGGCTGACGCAGTGGTCGAAGGAGCTCGTTCCGCAGGGGGAGCGCCGCTTCGTGGTGTGCACCGGCGGCGGCCCGGGAATCATGGAGGCCGCCAACCGCGGGGCGGCCGAGGCGCGCGGCATGAACGTCGGCCTCACGATCTCGATCCCGGTGGAGGAGTTCGACAACCGGTACGTGACGCGCGAGCTCGCGTTCCACTTCCACTACTTCTTCATGCGCAAGTTCTGGTTCGCGTACCTCGCGAAGGCGGTGGTGGTCTTCCCGGGCGGCTTCGGGACGCTCGACGAGCTCTTCGAGCTGCTCACGCTGGTGCAGACCCGCAAGATGCGCAAGGCGATGCCGATCGTGCTGTTCGGGACGGCGTACTGGCGCGAGGTGGTGGACTTCGACGCGCTGGTGCGCCACGGCACGATCTCGCCCGCGGACGTCAACCTCGTCTACCGCACCGACTCGGTGGACGAGGCCTACGACTGGATCGTGCGCCAGCTCGCCGAGCACGCGCTCGGGCTGCCCGGCCCGATGCTCTGACCGGCCGCGGCGCGCACCGGCGCGCGGCCCGTTTGCGCGACAATCCCCGCGCGGCCGCGGCCGCCCGCCGATTGAATTCGGCGCGATCGGCCGCATCTTCAAGCGTGCCGCCCGCGGCATCGACCAGGAGCCACACAATGACCACGCGCACCGTCCGGGAAATCGTCGAGTCGGTCCCCACGTCCGATGGCGCCGGGGTGAGGCTGCGCCGCAGCCTCGGCCGGTCCGATCGGGCGCGCCTCGATCCGTTCCTGATGCTGGACGAGTTCTCGTCCGAGAATCCCGACGACTACGTCGCCGGCTTTCCGGCGCACCCGCACCGCGGTTTCGAGACCGTCACCTACATGCTCGACGGCCACATGCAGCACCAGGACCACCTCGGCCACACCGGGGAGCTGCGCGCGGGCGGGGTGCAGTGGATGACCGCGGGCCGCGGCATCATCCACTCGGAGATGCCGCAGCAGGAACGCGGGCGCATGCGCGGTTTCCAGCTCTGGATCAACCTGCCCGCGCGCGAGAAGATGAAGCCGGCCGCCTACCGAGACATCCAGCCCGCCGACATCCCGGTGGTCGCGCTCGCCGGCGGCGGGCAGGTCAAGGTCATCGCCGGGACGTTCGAGCACGAGGGTCGGTCCACGCCCGGGCCGATCGGCGGGCTCTCGACCGAGCCGCGCTATTTCGACGTCGAGCTGCCCGCGGGCGCGACGTTCGCGCAGGCGATTCCCGCCGACCACAACGCGTTCGTCTATGCGTTCGAGGGCAGCCTCGCGGTCGGCGGCCGGACGCTGCCGGCGCAGAGCGCCGCGTTCCTGTCCGCAGGCGACCGGGTCGAGGCGGCCGCGGGGCCGCAGGGCGCGCGCTTCATCCTCCTCGCCGGCCGGCCGATCGGCGAGCCGGTGGTGCAGTACGGGCCGTTCGTCATGAACACGCGCGCGGAGATCGAGCAGGCGATCCGCGACTATCAGCGCGGGGTGCTGACCCAGGCGGCGTGAGCGGGCGCCCGCCCGGCACCGGTCCGTGGCGTTCGTCGCGCCGCGCGGCACGCGCGGGGGCGCCCCGGCCGCCCGCGCGCCCGCGGCGAGGGAAGAGTTGCTTTCACGGGCCGCTGCGGCCCCCTATCATCCCGTCGCACCGAGACCCAGTTCACGTGGCGATGGCCGAACCGAAGCAGCCGGACGACCCCGCGGCGGGCGAGAGCGGCCCCCTCGACCTGGACGCGTTCGCGGTCTTCGACCCGGAAGCGGGCGAGGCCGCGCTGCGCAAGCGCCTGAACGTGCAGCTCGACGAGCAGGCGGAGGAGGCGCTCGAGTTCCCCCCGCTCATGGGTGACCAGACCCTCACGCGCGAGGTGAGCGCGCGCTGGAAGGCGCTGCGCGAGGCCGAGCGCCAGAAGGAGCGGCCCGACCCCTGGCCGATCGTGGAGCGCAACTTCCCGCGCATCGCCGCCTACATCCGCGAGCACTGGGGCAAGCGCGCGCTCGACGACTACTTCTCGAAGCTCGTGATCGACGAGCGCGGCGGCCGGCAGGGCTTCCCGATGGACGTGCTGTGGGCGATCATGGAGGTCGCCCGGCTGCACGCCGCGCAGTTCGGCCTCGCCCAGCCGATCCGCCCCTGGGAGGCGGACGTGAGCGAGACCAAGTGGTGGTACAAGCGCTAGGGCGCCCGCGCCCTACGGCCTGATCTCGAACACGCCCTCGACCTCGACCGCGACTCCGAACGGGAGCGAGCCCATCCCCACCGCCGAGCGCGCGTGCCGGCCGGCGTCGCCGAACACCTTCACCACCAGGTCCGACACGCCGTTGACGACCTTGGGCTGATCGCCGAACTCCGGCACCGCGTTGACGAACCCGACGATCTTCACGCAGCGCACCACGCGGTCGAGGTCGCCGTTGCACGCGGCCTTGAGCCGCGCGAGCATGTTCAGGCCGGCGAGCTCGGCCGCCTTCTGCCCTTCCTCGACCGCGAACTCGCGCCCGAGCTTGCCGATGAACTTCCGCACGCCGTTCTCCTGCGGCACCTGGCCGGACAGGAACGCGAGGTTCCCGGTGACCACGAAGCCGACGTAGTTGCCGGCGGGCTCGCCCGGCGCGGGAAGGGTGATGCCGAGCTCCTTCATGCGTGCGTCGATCTTGCCGCTCATTGCCGTCTCCTCTGTTGAACAATCAGCCGGTCACGCCACCCATTCGCTCACCGGCGCGGCCGCCTCGTGCAACGGCTGCGCGATCACGTCGACGAGCGTCGGGCCGCCGTGGGCGAGCGCCTCGGCGAGCGCCGCGCGCAGCTGCGCCGGGTCGCTCACGCTCCACGAGCGCAGCCCGTACGCGGCCGCGACGCGCGCGTGGTCGGTGCGCTCGAAGTCGACCGAGAAGTAGCGCCGGTCGAAGCCGGCGCGCTGGCCGGCCTTGATCCACCCGTAGGTCGCGTTCGAGACCACCACGAACGTGATCGGCAGCTTGTGCCGCAGCACGGTCTCGAACTCCCCGACGGTGAACCCGAAGCTGCCGTCGCCCATCACCGCGACGCACTTCGCGCCCGGGCGGCCGAACTGCGCGCCGACGGCGGCCGAAAGCGCGTAGCCGAGCGCGCCGTGCGCGCGGTTCGAGATGAACCTGCGCCCGGGTGCGGCCTGCGTGAAGTACGCGGAGAAGTAGGGGCAGGGCGTCCCGGGATCGGCGACCAGGATCGCGTCCGGCGGGCAGACCGCCTGCAGGTCGGCCACCAGGCGCTCCGGCTTGATCGGCGCGTCGGGCGACTCCGCCAGCCGCCGGAACGCGGCGAACTTCTCCTCTTTCGCGCTCGCGACCGCGCGCTCCACGGCGGTGCGGCGTCCAGGGCGGGCGCCGATCCCGGCGAGCTCGGCGTCGAGCGCCTCGAGCGCGAGCCGCGCGTCGCCGACCACCGCGGCGTCGGTCGGGTAGTTCACGCCGATCACCGCGGGGTCGACGTCGATGTGGCCGATCCGCGCGCCGCCCGGCGCGGGGAAGCGGCGGCGCTCGGTCGTCACCGAGCCCGCCCGGCAGCCGACGAACACCACGAGGTCCGCGTCCGCGACGATCGCGCGCGTTGGCGGCGTGCCGCCGTTCGTGCCGACTACGCCCACCGCGAGCGGATGCCCGTCGCCGATCGCGCCCTTGCCGCTGATCGTCGTGGCCACCGGCGCGCCGACGCGCTCGGCGAGGCGCGCGAGCGCCGCCTCGGCCGCCGCGATGACGACGCCGCCGCCGCAGACGAGCAGCGGTCGCTCGGCCTGCGCGACGAGCCGCGCGAGCGCCGCCACCGCTGCCGGGTCGGGCGCTGCGCGGTGCGCGGGGTAGCGGGCGAACGTCTTGTCCGCCCACAGCTCGCCCGCGTCGACTGCGCCGAGCTGCACGTCGTAGGGCACGCCGACGTGCGCCGCCCCGGGCCGGCCGGTCGCCATCTGCGCGAACGCGGCGCGCACGACCCGCGGGAGGTCCTCGGCCCGGTCGAGCATCCGGTTCCACTTGGTGGCGGGGCGGAAGAGCGCCTCCTGGTCGAGCTCGGTCAGGGTGTAGCGGCCGCGCGCGGACACCGCAACGTCGGTCGTCAGCGCGAGCACCGGGACCGACGACTCGTTCGCCTCGACGAGGCCGGGGAGGATGTAGGTCGCGCCGCCGCCGCTCGGCCCCTCGCACACGCCGACCTTGCCGGTCACGCGGGCGTAACCGTCCGCCATGTAGCCCGCCGAGCGCTCGTCGCGGCACAGGACGTGCCGGATGCCGTGGTCGAGCCGCGCGAGCGCGTCGTAGAAAGGCAGGCTCGTGTCGCCGCACAGGCCGAAGAGCACCTCGACCTCGTGCAGTGCGAGCATCCGGACGAGCGCTTCCGCGCCGCTGACGTGCTGTCCATCCATCGGAGCCGCGAGGATAACCGTGGCGCCGGGTTCCTGCGTCGCGGCCGGCGCCGCCCCCGCGCCCCGCACTGCTTGTAGACTGCGGCCTTTCGCGCCCGACCGCGCCGCCGGAGACTCCCGCATGACCCGATTCCTCGCCACGCTCTGCGCCTGTTTCCTCGGCCTCCTGTCCTGGTGCGCCGCGGCCCAGCCCTACCCGGTGAAGCCGGTCCGCGTGATCGTCGCGTTCGCGCCCGGCACCACGTCGGACATCGTCGGCCGCCTCGTCTCCGAGCGGCTCGCGCAGTCCATGGGCCAGCCGTTCGTGGTCGAGAACCGCACCGGCGCCGGCGGCACGATCGGCGCCGAGTTCGTGGCGAAGTCGCCGCCCGACGGCTACACGCTGCTCGTGTCGACCGCGGCGCTGCCGGTGAGCGCGTGGGTGTTCCAGAACCTCAAGTACGACACCGGGAAGGACTTCGCGTCGATCACCGTGATGACGCTGTCGCCGCTCGCGCTGGCGGCGAACCTGCAGTTCCCGCCGCGGACCGTCGCGGAGCTGATCGACTACGCGAAGGCGAACCCGGGCAAGGTGAGCTTCGGCTCGGCCGGCGTCGGCACCTCGCACCACCTCACCGGCGAGAAGTTCAAGATCGACACCGGCATCGACATGCAGCACGTGCCCTACAAGGGCTCCGGTCCCGCGCACGTCGACCTGATGGGCGGCCAGATCCAGATCATGTTCGACAACATCGTCGCGCTGATGCCGCACTTCAAGGCGGGCAAGCTGCGCCCGCTCGCCGTGTCGAGCGCGCGGCGCCACCCGCTGCTCCCGGAGGTGCCCTCGATCGCCGAGGCGGGCGTGCGCGACTTCGAGGCGGTGGCCTGGTTCGGCTTCGTCGCGCCTGCCGGCACGCCGCCGGACGTCGTCGCGCGCCTGAACGCCGAGATCGTCAAGGCGCTCGCGATCCCCGAGGTGCGCCAGCGGCTGCTCGATGCGGGCTCGGAGATCGTCGGCATGACCCCCGAGGCCGCCGACCGCCACCTGCAGCGCGAGCTCGCGAAATGGGGCGCGGTGGTGAAAGCGGCGAACGTGAAGGCGAACTGACGCGCGGCGCCGCGCCGGCGCCGCGCGGCTCAGGGACGCCGGTCGCCGCCGGCCCCCGCGTCGCGGGAGGCCGAGTAGAGACTCCCGGACGGATCGCCCGGCCGGCCGCCGCCGTAGGCGCCGCGCGGCGATCCGGCGCCGCTCGACAACGCCCCTGCCGCGGTCGGCCCGCCCGAGAGGGCGGAGCCGCCGCCGCTGCTGCCCGCCAGCGCGGAGCCGCTGCCGCGCGTGGCGAGCGGCGAGGCGGGGGACCGCAGCGAGACGCGCGGGGCGGCCGGCGCGATGTCGTCGGTCGCGAGCCGACCGCGGACGCCATCGGAGCAGCGCACGCCGACGGCACCCGACTCCGACACGTCGCGCACGCAGCGCGCCGAGGCGGGGAGGGCGACGAGCGTTCCCGCCACGAGGGCGAGCAGCGCGAGCAGGGTCGTCCGGTTCATCGGCTCGGTTCGCGCGGGCATGAGGCGGTCAGTATGGCACGCGCCCCGCAGCGGGCCGGCGCCGCGCCGGCCCGGCGCGTGAACTTTCCCGCAGACGGCGCGCGGCTCAGAGGATGCGGCCGAACCAGAGCATCGACAGCGTCGCGGCCACGAGCGCGACGGCGGCGGCCGCGGCCGCGAAGAGGGCGGTGATCTCCATCTCTTTCTTCTCGAATACGATGCGCGCGTTGAGCGCCTCGTAGGCCTTGGCGAGATCGGCCGCGCTGCCGGCGCGGAAGTACTCGCCGCGGGTGAGGTTCGCGACCGCCTTGAGCGCCTCCTCGTCCAGGCGCGCCCGGAACGACCAGCCCTCGAAGCTCAGCACTTCGCCCGCCGGGGTCCCGAAGCCGACGGTGAAGACGCGCACGCCCCGGTCGGCCGCCAGCTTCGCCGCCTGCATCGTGTCGGGGCCGGCGGTGCGCTGGCCGTCGGTGAGCAGGATGATGGCCGCGCCCTCGTGCGAGCCGGGCGGCACCGGCGTGAACTCCTTCGCCGCCTCCTTGCGGCCCGGACCGCCCGGCAGCGGCACGGGGCGCGGGGCGTTGCGTCCCGCCCCGGGCTCGATCACCTCGATGCCCTGGTTCGGGAAGATCGTGGCGAGCGCGACGATGATCCCGCTGCCGGTCGCGGTGCCGCGCTGGAGCTGGAAGCGGTCGATCGCGGCGATGACGTCCTCGCGCGCCTGCGTGGGCTGCTGCACGACCGCCGCGGTGCCGGCGAAGGCGACGACGCCGACGCGCACGCTCGGCGGCAGCCCCGCCACGAACGTCCTCGCCGCCGCCTGCATCGCGGCGAGGCGCGTTGGCGCGATGTCCTTCGCGCGCATGCTGCCGGACACGTCCATCGCCAGGATGATCGTCTCCTGCTTGGTCGGCAGCATCACGATCGCGGCGGGCCGCGCGATCGCGGCCAGCATCAGCGTCAGCGCCACGGCGAAGAGCGCGGGCGGCACGTGCCGGCGCAGCCGCGGGGCGGCGCCCAGCGCCTCCCTGACCAGGCCCAGGTTCGCGTAGCGCGCGAACGAGCGCTTGCGCCGGCGCAGCAGCCAGACGTACGCCGCCACCGCCACCGGGACCGCGGCGAGGAGCCAGAGCAGCCCCGGCCACAGGAAGGTCATGCGGCGCCTTCGAGATGCCGCGGCAGGGCGCCACCGCCGGCGAGCCGGCTGCGGCTCCGGCGCAGGTCGGCGAAGCGCAGGATCGCCGCGACGAGGTTCTCGTCGGTGGCGAGCTCGAGGGCGTCGACGCCGGCGTCGCGGAACGCGGCGCGCAGCGTGCGCTCGCGCAGCTCGGCGGCGGCGGCGAAGCGCCGGCGGAAGCCCGCGTCGTGCGTGTCCACGAACAGCTGCTCGCCGGTCTCGGCGTCCTGGACGACCACCAGCCCCAGGTCGGGCAGCGCCATCTCGAGCGGGTCGTAGAGGCGCACCGCGACCACCTCGTGGCGCTGCGCGAGGTGCGCGAGCGGCGCCGCCCAGCCCGGCGCGCTGATGAAGTCCGAGACGATGAACACGAGCGAGCGTCGCGGCAGCGCCTGGAACGCGGTCTCCAGGAACTCGCGCAGGTTGGTCTCCTTCGACCGTGCGCGCGACGGGTGCTCGATCATGCGATGGAGGAGATGGAGCACGTGCCGCCGCCCGGCGCGCGCCGGGATCACCGCCTCGACCCGGTCGCCGTAGAGCATCGCGCCCACGCGGTTGCCGTGGCGGCCGAGCAGGCGCGCGAGGACGGTGACGAACTCGGTCGCGACCGTGCGCTTCTTCGCGTGCGAGCCGAAGTCGACCGATGGGCTGAGGTCGAGCAGGAACCAGCCGGTGACCTCGCGGTCCTCGTTGAACTCGCGCACGTACGGCGTCTGCAGCCGCGCGGTCACGTTCCAGTCGATGTGGCGGACGTCGTCCTGGTACTGGTACTCGCGGATGTCGGCGAGGTCGAGGCCGAACCCGCGGAACAGCGTGCGGTAGTTCCCGTGCACCGCCCCGTCGAGGCGGCGGATGACGGTCCACTCGAGCCGGCGCAGGACCTGCTCAGGATCCCGCAGCGACGCGGACATGCGCCTCCAGCGGCTTGTCGGGGGCCGGGATCTTCTTCATCACCTCGCGTATCAGGTCGTCGGCGGTCTTGCCTTCGGCGAGCGCCTGGTAGGTGAGCACGAGGCGGTGGCGGAAGACGTCGGGCACGAGGTCGGTCACGTCCTCGGGCAGCACGTAGGTGCGGCCGCGCAGATAGGCGAGCGCCTTTGCGGCCTCGATCGCGTGGATCGGCGCGCGCGGGCTGGCGCCGAAGGACAGGAACTTCGCGAGCCCCGCCAGGCCGAAGCGGTCGGGAAAGCGCGTGGCCGCGGCGAGCCGCACCACGTACTGCATCAGCGCCGGGTCCACGTAGCTGCGGCGACAGTCGCGCTGGAGCGCGCCGAGCTGCTCGGTGGTGGCCACCGCGGCGACGTCCGGCTCGGCCACGCCGGTGACGCGGTCGACGATGACGAACTCCTCCTCCTCGCTCGGGTAGCCGACCAGCACCTTCATCATGAAGCGATCCACCTGCGCCTCGGGCAGGGGGTAGGTGCCCTCGGTCTCGATCGGGTTCTGCGTCGCCATCGCGAGAAACGGCGCGGGCACCCGGTGGGTCTCGCCCGCGATCGTGACCTGGTACTCCTGCATGACCTCGAGCAGCGCGCTCTGCACCTTGGCCGGCGCGCGGTTGATCTCGTCGGCGAGCAGCAGGTTGGTGAACACCGGGCCGAGCGCGGTGGCGAAGTCGCCGGTCTTCTGGTTGTAGATGCGCGTGCCGACCAGGTCGGCGGGCACGAGGTCGGGCGTGAACTGGATGCGCTTGAACGTCCCGCGGATGGTCCGCGCGAGCGTCTTGACGGTGAGCGTCTTCGCGAGCCCCGGCACGCCCTCGACGAGCAGGTGGCCCTGCGCGAGGATCGCCACCAGCACGCGCTCGAGGAAGTGGTCCTGCCCCACCACCACCTTCTTCACCTCGTACAGGATGCGTTCCATCAGCGGCGCCATCTCGGCGCGCCCGGCGTCGGTCAGGTTTTCCATGCGCGTGTCCCGGTTCCTCGTGGGTCAGAAGGGGTGCATTCCGGCGGCGGACGCCGCGTTCTCGATCGGCACCGCGAAACCGATGCCGATGAACACGCGGCTCTCCGTCGGGTTGAGGATGGCGGTCACGATGCCCACCACCTCGCCCTCGGCGGTGACGAGCGGCCCGCCCGAGCTGCCGGGGTTCGCCGCCGCGTCGAACTGGATGAGGTTCGTCAGCACGCGCTTGCCCTCGGGCGAGCGGAACTCGCGCTTGAGCCCGGACACCACGCCGGCCGACACCGACGGCCCGATGCCGAACGGGAAGCCGACCGCGACGACGCGGTCGCCGGGCGCGAGATCGCCGGTGGAGCGCATCGTGGCGGCCACGAGGTCGTCCGGGATCTGCCGCGCCTGCAGCACGGCGAGGTCGTGCTCGGGGTGCAGGCCGACGACCTCGGCCTCGGCCTCCATGCCGTCGAAGAACGTGACCTTGATCCGCTTCGCGCCGGCGACGACGTGGAGGTTGGTGAGGATCACCCCCTTGTCGACGATCACCACCCCGCTGCCGATGCCCTGCTCGATCTCCTCGCCGCCGATCTCGTCCAGCGTCAGGCCCTGGACGCGCACCACCGACGGCCGGATGATCTCCGCGGCCTTCGCCGCCGGGGAGGGCAGCGGCTTGGTCTCCAGCGTGTGCAGCACCGCCGCGTCGATGTCCTTCTGCGTCAGCTCGCGCGGGGGCGCGACGCGGCCGTGGTACAGCCCGAGCACGAGCGCCGCGAGCAGCGCGCCGATCGCCAAGAGGAGGATGCGGTCGTGCCGGGCGAGCAGCGCGCGCACGCGCGCGGCGGACGGCCCCGGGGGCGCCGGGGCGGCCGCCCCCGGCGCCGGCGCTAGGGCGGGCGGGGCCGACGGGCGCTCGGAGCGGCTGTAAAGCGCGGCTTTCCTCATGCCGGCAACGGTAGCACGATGCGCGCGGCCGGTCAGTCCGTCCCGTCCCCCTTCGCCTCGGCGAGCGGCGCCACCGGCAGATCGAGGCCGCGCACGGCCGCGGCGATGCGGTGCACCGCCGCCGCGCGCGCGTAGCCGGCGCGCCAGGCGATCACCACGCGGCGCTGCGGGCGCGGGGAGACGAAGTCGATCACCTTGACGAGCGGCGTCGCGTAGCGCCGGGTGAGCGCGGTCGCCGGAAGCACGGTGATGCCCAGGCCGGAGGCGACCATGCTGCGCAGCGTCTCCAGCGAGTTGCCCTGGCGGCCGGGCGGCGGCGGGCGCGCGAACTCGCGGCAGGTGTCGAGCACCTGGTCGCGCAGGCAGTGGCCGACCGGGAGCAGGAGGAGCTCGTCGGTGTCCAGCGCCGACGGCTCGATCGCCTTTTTGCGCGCGAGGCGGTGCCCGGCCGGGACGACGACGCGGAACGTCTCGTCGAAGAGCGGCCGGACTTCGATGCCGGGCGCCTCGTAGGGCAGGGCGAGGATCGCCGCGTCGATCTCCCCGGCGCGCAGCATCCGGTCGAGGTTCGCGGTCGTGTTCTCCTCGACGTCGAGCGGCATCGCGGGCGCACGGTGGCGCAGCGCCGCGACCAGCGGCGGCAGCAGGTACGGCGCGACCGTGTGAATGACGCCGAGACGGAACACGCCCTTCAGCGGGTCGGATCGCTGCCGGGCGACCGCCTTGACGCGCGCGGTCTCCTCCAGCACGCGGCGGACCTGGGCGACGACCTCGGCGCCGGTCGGGGTGACGAGCACCCCGCGCGGGCCGCGCTCGAACAGGCGCACGCCGAGCTCCTCCTCCACGTTGCGGATCGCCGCCGACAGGCTGGGCTGGCTGACGAACGCGCGCGCGGCGGCGCGGCCGAAGTGGCGCTCCTCGGCGAGCGCCACCAGGTACTTCATCTCGGTGAGCGTCACGGGCGACTCCGATAGGTTGTGCCTATCGCAAGGATACCAATTGGGTATTGGCCCGTGCGCGCCGCGTCCGGTACAGTCGGACGCATCGAATCCTCAACCTCATGGAGCATGCGATGCTGAAGAGCCGCGAAGGCAAGCAGGTACCCCAGGTGTCGTTCCGCACCCGCGCGGGCGGGGAGTGGAAGACGGTGACGACCGACGAGATCTTCAAGGGCCGCACGGTGGTGGTGTTCTCGCTGCCGGGTGCGTTCACGCCCACCTGTTCGTCCACGCATCTGCCGCGCTACAACGAGCTCGCGCCGGCGTTCCGCGCCAACGGCGTGGACGAGATCGTGTGCGTGTCGGTCAACGACGCGTTCGTGATGGACGAGTGGGCCAAGGACCAGGAGGCGAGCAACGTGCGCCTGCTCCCCGACGGGAACGGCGAGTTCACCGACGCGATGGGCATGCTGGTGGACAAGTCCGACCTCGGCTTCGGCAAGCGCTCGTGGCGCTACTCGATGCTGGTGCGCGACGGCGTGATCGCGAAGATGTTCATCGAGCCGGAGAAGCCCGGCGACCCGTTCGAGGTGTCGGACGCGGACACGATGCTCGCCTACATCAACCCGCAGGCGAAGAAGCCCGACCAGGTCGCGATCCTGACGCGCGCCGGCTGCGGTTACTGCGCGAAGGCGAAGGCGCTGCTCGGCCGGCTCGGCTACGACTACGTCGAGGTGCCGCTCGACCACAACGCGCGCTCGCGCGTGGTGGGTGCGATCGCGGGCGCGCAGACCGTGCCGCAGGTGTTCGTGAACGGCGCCCGGATCGGCGGCTGGGACGAGCTGCAGCGCTGGGCGAAGAAAGCGGCCTGACGCGGCCGCGGGTCAGTCGCGGAACCCGAGGCCGAGGGTCGCGAGACGCTCGATCTCGGCGCCCGCGAAACCCCAGTCCGCGAGCGCGGCGCGGCCCCCTGCGCCGCGCTCCGGCGGCGCGCGGCGCACCGCGCCGGGCGTGCGCGAGAAGCGCGGCGCCGGCGCCGGCTGCGGCACCTCACCGGCAGTGAGGTGTGCCCGGCGCGCGACGTTGTGCGGATGCGCGCGCGCTTCCGCGAACGTGAGCACCGGCGCGAAGCACGCATCCGAGCCCTCGAACGCGGCGCACCACTCGTCGCGCGTCCGCGTGCGGAACACCTCCGCGAAGCGCTGCCGCAGCGCGGGCCAGCCGGCCCGGTCGCGCTGCGGCGGCAGCGGCTCGCCCGCGAGGCCCATCCGCGCCAGCAGCTCCTCGTAGAACTTCGGCTCGATCGCGCCGATCGCCACGAAGCGCCCGTCCCGGGTCTCGTAGGTGTCGTACCACGGCGCGCCCGAATCGAGCAGGTTCCCGCCGCGGGTTTCGCTCCACGTGCCCGCGGCGAGCATGCCCGCGAACATGGTCGCGAGGAGCGAGGCGCCCTCGACCATGGCCGCGTCCACGACCTGTCCGCGGCCCGAGCTTCGCGCCTCGATGAGCGCGCAGGCGATGCCGAAGGCGAGGAGCATTCCGCCCCCGCCGAAGTCGCCTACCAGGTTGAGCGGCGGCACCGGGGGCCCTCCCGCGCGCCCGATCGCGTGCAGTACCCCGGACAGGGCGATGTAATCGATGTCGTGCCCGGCGCGCGGCGCGAGCGGGCCGTCCTGGCCCCAGCCCGTCATGCGCCCGTAGACGAGCCGCGGGTTGCGCGCGAGCAGCGCGTCGGGACCGAGCCCGAGCCGCTCCATCACGCCCGGCCGGAAGCCTTCGATCAGCGCGTCGGCGCGCCCGGCCAGCGCGAGCGCCGCGGCGACGCCGTCGCGCGACTTGAGGTCGAGGGTCACCGAGCGCCGGCCGCGCAGCATGACGTCCGACCAGCGGTCGCGCCCGACGCCGAGGCGCGGGTCGCTCGGGCGGTCGACGAGCAGCACGTCGGCGCCCATGTCGGCGAGCATCATCGCGCAGAACGGGCCCGGCCCGATCGCCTCGAACTCGAGCACCCTGATCCCGGCCAGCGGCCCCATGCGCGCGATGTTAGCGCGTGCGCGCGGCGTGGGTTAGCATTTTTGCCATGCGAGTGCAGGAAACGAAGGCGCTGCTCGACGCCGGGGCGCGCGCGCACGGGGCGGGACGGCTGCAGGAAGCGGCGCAGCTGTACGACCGGGTGCTCGCGTTCGATGCCGACAACGCCCGCGCGCTCGCGGGCCTCGGGATGATCGCCGCGGAGATGAAGCACTTCGAGCGCGCCGAGACGCTCCTGCGGCGCTCGCTCGCGCGCACGCCCGACCGCGCCGACGCGCATGCGAACCTCGCCGGGGTGCTGCACGACGCGCACCGGTTCGCCGCGGCGATCGAGTGCTGCGAGCGCGGATTGCAGCTCGCCCCCGACCACAAGCGCCTGCTGAACACGCTCGCCTCGAGCCTCGCGGGCGCGGAGCGGTACGACGAGGCGCTCGCGCTCCTGGAGCGCATTGCGCGCGCGAACCCCGGCTACGCGAAGGCGCACTACTTCATGGGCACGCTGCACGCGCAGCGCGGGCAGTGCGACGCGGCGGTGGCGGCGTTCGCGCGCGCCGCCCAGGTCGACGCGCGCGACGTGGAGTGCTTCGTGGCGTGGGGCGAATGCCTCATGACGAACGGGCGGGCCGAGGCGGCGCTCGCGCCGATCGACCGGGCGCTCGCGCTCCGGGCGTACGAGGTGCGCGCGCTCGCGCTGAAGACGCTCGCGCTCGCCGAGCTCGGACGGCGCGACGAGGAGGCGTGGCTCTCGGACCCGCACCATTTCGTGCATACCTTCCGGCTCGCCGACCTGGGTTACCGCGCCGAGGACGTGGCCGCGCTCAACCGCGCGCTCGCCGACTTCGCGGCGAACGAGCCGAGCATGCGCGAAGACCCGCCCGAGTACGCCACCTACAAGGGCTGGCACACCACCCGCAACCTCGCCGACTACCGCGACGAGGCGCCGTCGGTCCTGAAGCAGTTCATCGGGTACGGATTCGAGCAGCGCCTGAAGAGCCTGGCGCAGGAGGATCCGCGGCACCCGTTCGTGCGCGGCGCGCCGGCGCGGTTCCACCTCGACCTGTGGGCGGTGAAGATGGCGCGCGGCGGGAAGATGCTGCCGCACATTCACGCCGCCGGCTGGTTGAGCGGGGTCTACTACGTGGAGGTTCCGGCCGTGGCGCGCGATCCTGCGGCGGGCGGCGCCGGATGGCTGAAGGTCGGTGGTTCGCGGCGCGACATTCCGCTCACGCGCGAGCCGATCACGCGCACGGTCCAGCCGGAGCCGGGCCTGCTCGTCACCTTTCCGTCGCACCTCTGGCACGACACGATCCCGCTGCCGGAGACGGACGTCGAGCGCCGGCTGTGCCTCGCGTTCGACCTGCATCCGCGCCCCGCTGCCTGAAAGCGCGCCGGCGATGGGTCGAGCCCCGCGCGCCGCGTCCGCGCCTTCGCCCTCGATCCGGCGCGCCGACCGGACCGGGCTGCGCGTGCAGGCGTCCGGGAGGGGGGAGCGCGAGGACCGGGCGCCGGGACGACGGCGGCGGGGCGGGGTTGCGGCGAACGGCCTTCACCGGGTCACCCACCCTGCCGGCCTCCGGCCCTGGGTGTCGCAGTGCGGCATCCGGACCGGGCCCGTCCTGCGCGAGGCCCGGCTGTGCGCACACATATATATAGAGAGCCGGGCTCGCGTGCCCCCACGGGCTTGCAAAAATCCCGGCGCCGCCGCATATTTGCGGCCATCGAATTGGCTGGGTCGTCCACTGCACCCCCTCGGGGTGAACTTCTGGTCTGTTCCCGTGCGTGATTTCGAGGCCGTGCGCACTCCCGCGCCCGGCAACGCCAGATCAGGAGGAACTCCATGGCTACTGGCACCGTCAAGTTCTTCAACGCCACCAAGGGCTACGGCTTCATCCAGCCCGACGACGGCTCCAAGGACGTCTTCGTCCACATCTCCGCCGTCGAGCGCGCCGGGATGGGGACGCTGTCCGAGAAGCAGAAAGTCGCGTTCGACCTCCAGACGGGGCGCGACGGCCGCGTCTCGGCGGTCAACCTGAAGCCGGTTTGACGCCCTCCCGGACGGCGGGCGCCCGCCTGCGTCCCCGCTTTGGCCGCCGGCCCCCGCGTGCGCGCGGCGCCCGCGCGCGCGCGCGAGGGTTCTGATGCCCAAGGAAGAACTGATCGAGATGGAAGGGACGGTGACCGAGGTGTTTCCGGACACCCGGTTCCGCGTCACGCTCTCCAACGGCAGCGAGGTGATCGCGTACGCCTCGGGCAAGATCCGCAAGCACCGCATCCGCATCCTGGCCGGCGACAAGGTGACGCTGGAGATGTCGCCGTACGACCTCACCAAAGGCCGCATCAACTTCCGCCACAAGGACGAGCGGGCGGGGCCGCCGGTCGCGCCCCCGCCGCGCCGCCGGCGCTGAAGCCGGCCGTCGCGGCCGCGTTCGACCAGGGTCGCGGTCAGTCCGTCGCCGCGATCCGCTCGGGCGTGATCGGCAGGTCGCGCACGCGCACGCCGAGCGCGTCGCGCACCGCGTTCGCGATCGCCGCCGCGGTCGGTCCCTGCGCGGCCTCGCCGGCGCCGACCCACGGGGCGTCCTCCGGGCACGCCACGATCTCCACCTCCACCGCGGGCACCTCGCTGAACCCGAGGATCGGATAGTCCTCCCACGAGGCGCTCGTGATGCGCGTGCGGTCGAAACGCACCGCCTCCTTGAGCGTCCAGCTCGCCGCCTGGATCGCTCCGCCCTCGGCCTGGTTCGCCACGCCGTCCGGGTTGACCACCTGTCCGACGTCGATCGCAACGACGAGGCGCTGCACGCGGATCTCGCGCGCGGCCTCGATCTCGGCGACGACGGCGCAGTACGCGCCGAGGTTCTTGTACCGGGCGAAGCCGATGCCGTGACCGCAGTGCTCGCGTCGCCGTCGTGCCGCCCAGCCGGCGCGCCGCGCGGCCGCCTCGATGACGGCGTGCGCCCGCGCATCGGTCAGGTGGCGCAGGCGCCAGGCGACCGGGTCCTCGTCGCGCGCGCGCGCGAGGTCGTCCACGAACGACTCGATCGCGAACACGTTCGCGAACGCGCCGAGGGACCGCAGCGCGGACGCGCGCAGCGGCATCGACAGGACGCGGTGGTGGACGACCCGCAGCGCGGGGAAGCCGTAGAGCGGGCGCGCGTTGCGCTCGGCGCCGCCCGCCGGGAGCGGCGGGTCGATCGCGAGGACCGGCTCGAAGGGGCGCTCGAGGTGAAAGGCGGCGAGCAGCGTGGGCGTCGCGGCCCGGCCCGGACGGGTGCTGTGGCCGTTGCTCCAGAGCTCGTGCCGCCACGCCAGCACCTCGCCGCCGGCGTCCACGTCCGCCTCGAGCGCGATCGCCATCGCCGGGCCGAGCGGCGCCCATGCCAGCTCGTCGGCGCGCGACCACACGACCCGCACCGGGCGCTCGCCCGCGGCGCGCGCGAGCAGCGCGGCATCGAGCGCCACGTCGTCCGCGCCGTTGTGGCCGTAGCACCCCGCGCCCTCGACGTGGGACACGTCGATGCGCTCGGCGGCCAGCCCCAGCGTCAGCGCGAGGTCGGCGCGGAGGTTGTAGATGCCCTGGCTGTGGCACCAGACCTGCAGCCGGCCGTCGCGCCAGTGCGCGAGCGCGCACGACGGGCCGATCGAGGCGTGCGCCAGGTAGGGCCGCGAGAAGCGCGCGCGGAGCGTGCGCGCCGGGGTCGCTGCGCCCGCGGCGGCGTGCTCGGCGACGACCTTCGACTCGACCGGCTGCGCCTGCAGCCAGTCGGCGAGGGCGTGCGCGTCGGGAAGCGTCGCGGGCTCGCTCCAGCTAGCGCCCGCCCGCAGCCGCTCGAGCGCTTTCACCGCGACCTCCTCGCGCTCGGCGAGCACGCCGAGGAAGCTCCCGTCCCGGACGACGACCGCGCCCAGCGCGCGCGCTTGCGCGTCGTCGAGCGCGCGCAGCGCCGCGGCCGGCGACGGCGGTCGCAGTACGCGCCCGTGCAGCATGCCGGGGAACTCGAGGTCGTGCACGAAGCGGGGGCGGCCGAACGCCTTGTCCGGAAGGTCGAGCCGCAGCGCGTTCGAACCGACGAACCGGTGGGTGGACTTCGGCGCCACGCGCGCGGTCGCCTCGCGGTCGAGCAGCCGCTCGTCGGCGAGCGCCCAGTAGCTCGTGTGCGCCCCCCCGACGGCGACGATCTCGCCGTCGATCACCTGGAGGCGCTCGACCGGCTTGCCCAGGCGCGCCGCGGCGGCCTCGAGGTAGAGCGCGCGCGCTTCGGCGCACGCGTAGCGCAGGGCGGTGCCCGACTGCTGCACCGACAGGCTGCCCGAGGTCACCGCCTCATCCGGGCTCGACGCCGTGCTCGCGGGGACCATCCGCACCCGCGCCGGGGCGACGTCGAGCTCGTCGGCGACGATCTGGGCGAGCGCGGTCGCGATGCCCTGGCCGAGCTCCACTTTCCCCGAGCGCACTTCGACCAGTCCCTCGGGCAGGAAGCGCAGCCACTGGCCGAGGCGGCGGTTGGCGTTCAGGCTGCCCGGGAGCTGCGGCCGTTCGTCCGGGCCGCCGCCGGCGCGGCGGAGCGGCCCGGTCATTCCGCGCCGCCGTGGGCCGCGCGCACGACGGCGCGCACGAGCCGGTTGTGCGATCCGCAGCGGCAGAGGTTGCGATCGAGCGCGGCGCGCACTTCGGCTTCGGTCGGCGCCGCGTTTGCGGCGAGGAGCGCGGCGGCGCTGACGAGGATTCCCGACAGGCAGTAGCCGCACTGCGCCGCCTGCTCGTCGATCACCGCGCGCTGCAGCGGATGCGGGGCCTCGGGCGAGCCGAGACCCTCGAGCGTCACGATCCTCCGTCCGGCCGCGGCCCACAGCGGCGTGTCGCACGAGGCGACCGCGCGACCGTCGATCAGGACGAAGCAGGCCCCGCACCGACCGCTGCCGCAGCCGAAGCGGGCGGCCTTCAGGCCGAGGTCGTTGCGCAGCACGTAGAGGAGCGGCGTGTCCTCGGCGGCGTCGACTGCGCGCTCCGTCCCGTTGACGTCGAGTCGGATGGTGGGCATCAGGCCGGGGGCGCATTCCGGCGCCGTCGGGCGGGCGGCCCGGCGCCCGCGCGCCGCGCCTGGGCGGTCGGGCGCGCGCAATCGCGTGCCCCGGCGAGGTGTCGGTCCGATGCCGCCGGCGCCACGCCGGCCGGCCCCATGACCCGATCGAACATCGACTCCACCTGGCCTTCGATCCCGTCGCCGTGCGCACTCGCCCGCGCCGAGGCGGCGCGGATCCGCGGCCGGTTGTAGCACGATTGATGCTACGCTCGCCACCGTTCTGCGCCGCCAGGGAGCCGACCCATGCTCGGTCCGCACCGCATCGTGAGGCACGAGTTTCCGTGGGGCGAGATCGAGTGGCTCGCCGGCGCCGAGGTCGGGAACAGCGCGGAGCTCGCGCTCGCGCGCCTGCGCGTGGCGCCGGGCAGGGGGGGCGAGACGCACGTCCATCGCAACTGCGAGGAGTCGATCTACGTCGTCGCGGGCGAGGTCGAGTGCGCGATCGGCGACCGCCACGTGCGCCTGTCGCCCGGCGCCTGCGCCGTCGTGCCGCGCGGGGTGGCGCACGCCATCCGCGGCGTGGGCGCGTCGCCCGCCGAGCTGCTGCTCGGCTACTCTTCCTCCGCGCGCGACTACGCGTTGGCGTGATCGGGGGGGCTGCGCCGCTTCCGGTGCCGCCGATGCAGGATCACCAGGAGGGCAGGACGATGATCAGGGTTCGTTCGGGGTTGCTCGCGCTCGCGGTCGCCGCGGCGGGCTGCGCCGCCACCGCCACCACCGAGCCCTCGCCGTTCCTCGGGCGCGCGATCGCCTACCGGAGCGCGCCCGACGGAAGCGGGGCGCTCGTCTATCGCAAGCCCGGGTTCGAACCCGGCGACGGCGCGCGCTACAAGCGCTTCATGATCGACCCGGTCCTCGTCTGGTACAGCCCGGAGTCGAGCTACAAGGGGATCTTTCCGGACGAGCTGAAGGCGATCACCGACTACTTTCGCACGACGACCGTCGCCCACCTCCAGGACCGGTACCCGGTCGTCGCCGAGCCCGGGCCGGACGTCGTGCGCATCCGGGCCGCGATCGTCGACCTGCACCGGGAGAACCCGATCCACCTGTACCAGTTCACGCCGGTCGGCATCGTCTTCTCCGGCGTGAAGGCGGCGGCGGGGCTGGACGAGATCACGCGCGCGCGCGTCGCGGCCGGGAACAGCTACATCATCGCCGCCACGATCGAGGTGGGCTTCTTCGACAGCACGACGAACGAGCTGCTCGGCGCCTACCGCGACAGCACGCGCGCGAGCCCGGCGCGCCGCGAGGCGGGCGGCGCGACGTGGGGCCAGGTGAAGGCGGGGCTCGACGCGTGGGCGCAGAAGCTGCGCGCGCGCGTCGACGAGGCGCAAGCGGGACGTTGATGCGGGGTCGTCCGCGCCGAATCCGGCGCGCGGTCGCGCGGTCGCGCGCGTCCGCACCGTTGCGCGCGCGCCACGATCCGACCCCGAAGGGCGAAATTAGTCGTTGTTTTTTTCAAAGAACGGTGATATAGAACGAGCGCGCGCCGCACTGGGCGCGTTACTTCAAGGAGAATTGCATGGCTGCGAAGAAGAAAGCCGCAAAGAAGAAGGCGAAGAAGCGCTAAGCGCCACGCCAGCGTCTTGAGACGCGAACGGCCCGGGCTCCTGACCCGGGCCGTTTTCGTTTGTGGGCGCCGTGCGCGCTTGCCCGGGGCCGTGCGCGTGCGGCGCCCCGGTGACCGCCCGTCCGGTCTCGAAGCCGGGCGCAGGTGGCCTCGCGGGAAGGCGGGCGTCGCGCCGCGGCGCCGGGCCGCGTTCGCGATCGGCTTCGCGGTAAGCTCTCGGCGCCGAAGGGAGCGGCGTGGCGCGATGGCGTTGACCGAAGGCACCGTGCTCTGGACGCCGTCGCGCGCGCGCGCGGACGGCTCCGAGCTCGCCCGCTACATGCGCTGGCTGGCGGAGCGCCGCGGGGTGCGCTGCGACGACTACGCGCAGCTTCAGCGCTGGTCGGTGGAGCGCCTGGAGGACTTCTGGGCGTCGCTGTGGGAGTTCTGCGCGCTGCGGTCGTCCGCCCCGTACACCCGGGTGCTCGATGCGCGGCGCATGCCCGGGGCGCGCTGGTTCGAGGGCGCCCGACTCAACTACGCCGAGCACGCCTTCCGGCACGCCTCCGCGCGGCACCCCGCGATCGTCGCGCGATCGGAGGCGCGGCCCGCGCGCGAGGTGTCCTGGGCGGGGCTGGAGCGCGAGGTCGCGTCGCTCGCGGCGGGCCTGCGCGCGAGCGGGGTCGGCCCGGGCGACCGGGTGGTGTCCTACATGCCCAACATCCCCGAGACGATCGCCGCGTTCCTGGCGACTGCCAGCCTGGGCGCGATCTGGTCGAGCTGCTCGCCCGACATGGGCAGCGGGGCGGTGCTCGACCGCTTCCGCCAGATCGAGCCGAAGGTGCTGTTCGCGGTGGACGGGTACCGTTACGGCGGCAAGGACTTCGATCGCCGCGCGGTGCTGGCCGAGATCGTGGCCCGGCTGCCGACCCTCGAGCGCGTGGTGCTGCTGCCCTACCTCGACCCGGCCGCGCGCGTGCCGGGCACGGTCGCCTATGCGAGCCTCCTCGCAGCGGCCGCCCCGCTCGCGTTCGAGCAGGTCGCGTTCGACCACCCCCTCTGGATCGTGTACTCGTCGGGGACGACCGGCGTGCCCAAGGCGATCGTGCACGGGCACGGCGGGGTGGTGATCGAGCACCTGAAGACGCTGCTGCTGCACCAGGACATGCGCCCGGGCGATCGCTTCTTCTGGATGTCGAGCACCGGGTGGATCGTGTGGAACCTGCTCGCGAGCGGGCTCCTCGCGGGCTGCACGGTGGTGACCTTCGACGGCAACCCCGCCTGGCCGGACGCGGGCGAGATCTGGCGCGTGATCGCGGCCACGCGCACGCGCCACTTCGGCTGCGGGGCGGCGCTGGTGGGCGGGGCGATGAAGGCGGGCATCGAGCCGGGACGGCTCGCGGATCTCTCCGCGCTCGACGCGATCAGCGTCACCGGATCCCCGTTGAGCGTCGCGGCCTTCGAGTGGCTGTACGCAAAGGTGAAACGCGACTGGTGGGTGGCGCCGATCAGCGGCGGGACCGACATCGCCTGCGGCTTCGTCGCCGGCTGCCCGATCCTGCCGGTCACGGCCGGCGAGATGCAGGCGAAGTGCCTCGGGGTCGCGGTGGAGGCGTTCGACGACGCGGGGCATCCGCGCGTGGGGGAGGTCGGCGAGCTGGTCGTGACCGAGCCGATGCCCACGATGCCGCTGCGGTTCTGGAACGACCCGGGGGAGCGCCGTTACCGGGAGGCCTACTTCGAGCACTTTCCGGGCAAGTGGCGCCACGGCGACTGGATCCGCTTCACCGCGCGCGGCACGAGCGTGATCTACGGCCGCTCCGACACCACCATCAACCGGCACGGGATCCGCATGGGCACGGCGGAGATCTACCGCGTGGTCGAGGAGCTGCCCGAGGTGCTCGACAGCCTGGTGGTCGACTGCGAGTTCCTCGGGCGCAGGTCGTTTCTGCCGCTCTTCGTCGTGCTGCGCCCCGGCTGCGCGCTCGACGACGCCCTCAAGACGCGGATCAAGGACCGGATCCGCGCCGCCGCCTCCGCGCGCCACGTCCCCGACGAGATTTACGCCATCGACGAGGTGCCGCGCACGCTCACCGGCAAGAAGATGGAGCTGCCGGTGCGCAAGCTCCTGCTCGGGATGCCGGTCGACACGGTGGCGAGCGCGGACGCGATGGCCAACCCCGGGAGCCTGGCGTTCTTCACCGCGCTCGCGCGGACGCTCGACGCGGGGTAGGGCGGGCGCGGACGGCGGCGACCCGCCGCGGGACCGGCCGCGGACGCCGGCAGGCGACGGTGACTGTGGATGCGGTGTGGGAGGGCGGCCCGCGCTTCCTGGCGGTGCGGACCATCGAGGATGCGCCCGCGTGCGAGGCGGCGGTGCGATTCGATCGGGCGCGCCGCCCTAGATGCCCGAGGCCGACCGCCGCACCAGCTCCTCCCACATTCCGTCGGTCGACTTGCGGAAGACGAGGTCGACGTCGGCGTCGAGCACGAACCAGAACCCGCTCCTCACCTCCTGGTCGAGCTCGCCCGGCTGCCAGGCGACGAGGCCGGCGATGAAGCGCGCGTGCGCGGCGTCGTGCTCGATGATGCGGTCCACGGTCTCGGTGTCGCTCGCGAGGTACAGGTTGTCGAGCAGGGCCACCGAGCGCCCGCCCGGGCTGAGATCGCCGTGAACCAGCGCGAAGAGCGTGTTGGTGTAGACCGGGCCGCCGAGGTACACCGGATCGACCACCTTCTGCGAGGGTGCGTGGTCGGGGAAGAGCTTCCCGAGCGTGACCGGGGTCGGACGATTGATGATGAACCCGACGTGCTGGCCGTTCGCGATCGGGCGCGCGAACAGCACCGTGCGGCCGTAGAACTCGCGCATCTCGGGCTTGGCCACCAGCATCACCGGGCCGGCGAGGTCCGCGGCGCGGACCGCCGGGGTCGCGGCGAGCGCAGGCAGCATGCACGCGAGCGCCAGCGCGTAGAGGCGAACCAATCGGCTGCTCATGACACCTCTCCTTCCTCGGGCACGAACGGTCCTGCGCCGGCCGGTGGAGCGGATTGCGCCGCCTGGCCGGCGCCCACGCCTGCACTGCTTGCAAGATCCGCGCCGCGACCGCCGCCCGGCGGACGCGTGCGGAAACTAGTTCCGGTCCCTGCCGCGACGGCCGGCCGCTGGCGGGAAAATGCCGTGATTCGGGGCGGACGGGCCGGCAATAGTGCCGGTCGGCGCGTGCGGTCCGGACGGCGGCAGGCGCCAGGCCGGGCCTGCCGCACCACCGCATGACGGCCGGACGGCGCCTGCGACCGGAACGCCGGCGCGGCCGACCCGCGCCGTTCGCCCGGGGTGCGGGCCGGCGGGGGCTCGACTAGACTTCCGGCCACCAGACCACAGGGGGGAACGCGCCCGCACGCCGCGCGAGCGACCGGGCGCCACCGTGCACCGCGCGCTCCGGCATTCGCGCCTGGCCGAGCATCTCGCCGGGCTGTTCGACGCGACCGACCAAGACGTCCTCGCCGAGATCGAGGCGCACGCGGAGTGGCTCACGCTCGCCGGCGGCGAGACGCTGTTCCACCGCGGCGATCCCGGCGACGCGGCGTACGTGATCATCAGCGGCCGGCTGCGCATCCTCGACGGCGCGCGCGCGGTGAACGAGGCCGGCGCGGGCGAGACGCTCGGCGAGATGGCACTCCTCTCGGGCGAACCGCGCTCGGCCACCGTCCTCGCGGTGCGCGACTCGCTGCTCGCACGGCTGCCGTCGGCGGCGTTCAACCGCCTCGTCCACGATCACCCGAGCATCCTGCGCCACATCGCCGGGATCCTGGTCCGGCGCCTGCGCAGCGCCACCGCGTCCCCGGCGCGGATGCGCGCGGGCATGCGGACGCTCGCGGTGCTCGCCGTCGATGGCAGCGCCGCCACCGCGGCGTTCACGCGGCGCCTGGTCGCGGCGCTCGAGGCGCACGGGGCGACCCTGCATCTCGACGCGGCGGCGGTCGACCGGGCGCTCGGCCGCGCGGGCAGCGCCGCCTGCGCGGACGGCGACGAGGGCAGCGTTCCCCTGGTCGAGTGGCTGAACGAGCAGGAGCTGCGGCACCGCTTCGTGGTGTACGAGGCGGCGGCGAACGCGCGCTGGGTCGAGCGCGCGCTGCGCCAGGCGGATCACGTGCTGCTGGTGGCCGCGGCGGGGGCAAAGGCGCTCGATCGCGAGCTCGTCGGGCGGCCCCGGAGCGCGCACGCGCCGCGCGCGAGCCTGGTGGTCGTGCGCCCCGCGCACGCCGAGCGTCCCGCGGGGACCGCGCGGCTCCTCGACGCCTGCCGGGTGGATGCGCACTACCACGTGGCGATGGACTCCGGCGCGGACTTCGCGCGCCTCGCGCGCTGCCTCGCCGGGGCGGGCGTCGGGCTCGTGCTCGGCGGCGGCGGTGCGCGCGGTTTCGCGCATCTGGGCGTGCTGCGCGCCCTCGCCGAGGCGGGCGTCCCGGTCGACTGGGTGGGCGGCACGAGCATCGGGGCGATCATCGCCGCGCTCGTCGCGCAGGACGTCCCGCACGACGAGGCGGCGGCGCGCTGCCGCCGCCACTTCCGCGAGCTGCGCGACCCCACCCTCCCGCTCGTGGCGCTGCTCGCGGGGCGCCGCATCCGCGCACGGCTCGAGGACGCGTTCGGCGAGGTCGCGATCGAGGACCTGCCGCTGCCCTACCTGTGCGTATCGACCAACCTCACCCGCGCCGCCCAGGCGGTGCACGAGCGCGGACCGGTCGTGCGCGCGGTGCGCGCGAGCATCTCGGTGCCGGGGATCCTGCCGCCGATGCGGCTCGACGCGGACCTGCACGTGGACGGCGGGCTGGTGAACAACCTGCCGATCGACGTGATGGTTGCGAAGCCCGAGATCGGGGCGGTCATCGCGGTCGACGTCGGCGGCGAGCAGGACATGGCTGCGCCGCCGGGGTTCGAGCCCGAGCTGTCCGGCTGGCAGGTGCTGTGGAACCGGCTCGCGAAGCGGGCGCGGCCGCCGACGATGATGAGCGTGATCACGCGCAGCTCGTTCGTCGCGAGCATTCACTGGGCGCGCGAGCGGCACACCGCGGAGCAGGCGAGCCTGTACCTGCGCATCCCGGTCGCCGACCTGCGCCTGCTCGCGTTCGAGCGCATCGACGACATCGCCGCGCGCGGCTACGACGCGACGCGCGAGGCGATCGGGCGGTGGTGGGCGGGGCGGGGGTAGCGCTCGTCGGCTGACCGCGCCGGGGCGAGCCGGCCCGACGTCGCCTCCTGGTGCCGCAAACGCCGCGCGCCGGGTCCCGGTGCGGTCGGACCCATTGAAGCGACACGGCGTCCGACCGCACCACCCGTCGAGCGCGGCGCGGCACAAGTCGGCGCCGCCGGGCCGGCTCGCCCCGGCGGATGCTCAATACGACCGCGGCAGCCCGAGCACGTGCTCGGCGAGGTAGGAGAGCACGAGGTTGGTCGAGATCGGCGCGATCTGGTAGAGCCGCGTCTCGCGGAACTTGCGCTCGACGTCGTACTCCTCGGCGAACGCGAAGCCGCCGTGGGTCTGCATGCACATGTCGGCCGCCTGCCAGGAGGCCTCGGCGGCGAGCTGCTTCGCCATGTTGGCCTCGGCGCCGCACGGCCGCCCGTGCTCGTAGAGATCGCAGGCTTTCTCGACCATCAAGGCGGCCGCGCGCATCGCCATGTAGGCGCGCGCGATCGGGAACTGGATGCCCTGGTTCTGCCCGATCGCGCGGCCGAAGACCTTGCGCTCGACCGCGTAGTTCTTCGCCTTCTCGATGAACCAGCGCGCGTCGCCGACGCACTCGGCGGCGATCAGGATGCGCTCGGCGTTCATGCCGTCGAGGATGTAGCGGAAGCCCCTGCCTTCCGCGCCGATCAGGTTCTCCGCCGGCACCGCCATGTTGTCGAAGAACACCTCCGTGGTGGAGTGGTTGATCATCGTGCGGATCGGGCGGATGGTGAGGCCGTGCCCGAGCGCCGCGCGCATGTCGACCAGGAACACCGACATGCCGTCGGTCTTCTTCGCCGCCTGGTCGCGCGGTGTGGTTCGCGCCAGGAGCAGCATCAGGTCCGAGTGCTCGGCGCGCGAGGTCCAGACCTTCTGGCCGTTCACGATGTACTGGTCGCCCCGGCGGACCGCGGTCGTGCGGATCGAGGCGGTGTCGGTGCCTGCGGTGGGCTCGGTCACGCCGAAGGCCTGGAGGCGCAGCTCGCCGGTGGCGATCTTCGGGAGGTACGCGCGCTTCTGCGCCTCGGTGCCGTGCCGCAGGAGCGTGCCCATGATGTACATCTGCGCGTGCGTCGCCGCGCCGTTCGCGCCGCTCGCCTGGACCTCCTCGAGGATCGCCGCGGCGAACGAGAGACCGAGGCCGCTGCCCCCGTACTGCTCCGGGATCAGACAGGAGAGATAGCCGGCCTCGGTCAGCGCGCGCACGAACTCGGTCGGGTACCTGCGTTCGCGGTCGAGCGCGCGCCAGTACTCGCCGGGGTAGTCCGCGCACAGCTTGCCGACGGCGGCACGGATCTCCTGCAGGTCCTGCTCGCGGGTGCTCATGGGGGTCGATCGCTGGAAAGGGCGGGCTATGATAGCGCCCTCGCTCAAGGGACCACGACGCCCCGATGCCCAGGGTTGCCGCCTCGACCGCGCTCGCGCGCTTCCGCGTCATCGATCTCTCGCGCGTGCGCGCCGGGCCGACGTGCGTCAAGCAGTTCGCCGACTTCGGCGCCGACGTGATCAAGGTCGAGTCGCCACCCGGCGTCGACCCGAACGAGGACATGGGCGGGCCGCGCGGCGGATCGGACTTCCAGAACCTGCACCGGAACAAGCGCTCGATCACGCTCAACCTGAAGCTCGCCGAAGGGCGCGCGATCCTGCTCGCGCTCGCCAAGACGGCGGACGTCGTGGTCGAGAACTTCCGGCCCGACGTGAAGTTCCGGCTCGGTCTGGACTACGACTCGCTGAAGGCGGTCAATCCGCGCATCGTCCTCGCGAGCATCTCCGGCTTCGGGCAGGACGGTCCCTATCGGGACCGGCCCGGCTTCGACCAGATCGCGCAGGGCATGAGCGGGCTCATGTCGGTCACCGGGCAGCCGGGGCAGGGGCCGATGCGCACCGGCGCGGCGATCGCGGATGTTTCGGCCGGCCTGTTCGCGGCGCTCGGCATCATGACCGCGCTGCTGGAGCGCGAGCAGTCGGGCGAGGGGCAGTGGGTGCAGTCGTCGCTGCTGCAGTCGGGGATCGCGCTGATGGATTTCCAGGCGGCGCGCTACCTCGTGGAGGGCGAGGTCCCGGGGCAGGTGGGCAACGATCATCCGACCAGCATGCCGACTTCGGCCTACCGGACGGCGGACGGCTACATCAACGTGGGGGCGTCCGGCGACGGCATGTGGGTGCGGCTGTGCGGGGCCATGGGCCGGGCGGATCTGCTGGAGCGGGACGAGTTTCGCGACCAGCCCGCGCGCGCGCGGAACCGGGCGGCGCTGAACGCGGCGCTCAACGAGACCTTCGGCACGAAGCCGAGCGCCGCGTGGATCGCGCTGCTGAACGAGGCCGGCGTGCCGTGCGGGCCGATCTATGCGGTCGACGAGGTGTTCGGCGATCCGCAGGTGCGGCACCTCGAAGCGGCGGCCGCGGTCGAGCACCCGACGCTCGGGACGATCCGGCTCGTCAATCAGGCGGTGAAGCTCACGCGCACGCCGGCGTCGGTCGCGGCCGCGCCGCCGGAGCGCGGAGAACACACCGAGGAAGTGCTGCGCGAGCTCGGCTACGGCGCGCCGGACATCGTCCGGCTGCGCGCGGCGCGGGTGATCTAGGAGGGAAGGGGAGTGGCCGAGCTCATCTCGCGGCGCGACGGCGCGGTCGGCCGGATCGTCTTCTCGAATCCGGCGCGCATCAACGCGATGACCTTCGACATGTGGCGCGCGCTGCCGCAGGCGCTCGCGGCGTTCGACGCCGATCCGGCCGTCCGCCTGGTCGTGCTGGCCGGCGCCGGGGACAAGGCTTTCGTCTCCGGCGCCGACATCTCGCAGTTCGAGCAGAACCGGACGAGCGAGGAGGCACGCAGCGCCTACAACCAGGCGGTCGAGGCCGCCTACCTCGCGCCCATCCGGTGCGCCAAGCCGGTGATCGCCCAGATCCGCGGCATCTGCATGGGCGGCGGCCTCGGGCTCGCGGCGGCGTGCGACGTGCGCTTCTGCAGCGACGACGCGGTGTTCCGCATGCCGGCGGCGCGGCTCGGCCTGGGTTACAGCTACGTCGGCATGCGGCGCTTCGTCCAGGTGCTCGGAGCCGCGAGTACCGCCGACATCTTCCTCAGCGCGCGCAGGTTCGGTGCCGCCGACGCGCTGCAGATGGGTTTCGTGCAGCGGGTCTTTGCGGCCGCGGACCTGGAGCGCGAGGTCGGTGCGTACGCCGCGACGGTCGGGGAGAACGCGCCGCTTTCGCTGCTCGCGGCGAAGGCGGCGATCCGCGCGGTGCTGACGGACCCCGGCGAGCGCGACATGGCCGCGCTGCAGGCCCAGATCGACGCGTGCTACGCGAGCGCCGACTACGCCGAGGGGCAGCGCGCGTTCATGGAGAAGCGCACGCCGGGTTTCAAGGGACGCTAGGCGCCCAGGTTCAGCACCACCCCCGACAGCTGCCCCGCGCGGTCCGAGGCGAGAAACGCGACCGTGTCGGCCACCTGCTCCGGCTCGATCACGCGCCCGAAGCTGCCGTCCTTCAGCACTTCCTCGGCCTTCGACTCGTCGCCGTACTTCTGCTTCGCCACGTTGCGCACGAGCGTCATGATCCGGTCGGTCCGCGTCGCCGGCGGATGGACCGCGACCACCCGCACGCCGAACTCCGGGGTCTTGGCGCCGAGGCCCTTGGTGAACGCCGCGAGCCCGGCATTGGCCACCGCCCCGCAGATGTACTCGTAGCTCGGCTTCTCGCCCGCCATCCCGATCACGTTCACGATCACGCCGCGCCCGCGCGACTTCATCCCGCCGAGCACCTCGCGGGTCATGTTGACGTAGCCGAAGAGCTTGAGATCCCAGGCGTGGCGCCACTTCGCCTCGTCGAGGTCGAGCAGCGAGCCGCCGGGGATGTCGCCCGCGTTGTTGACGAGAACGTCCACCGCCCCCGCGGCGGACGCGACCCGCTTCACCGCCGCGCCGTCCCGCAAGTCCGCGACATGGAGCGTCACCTCGACCGGGTACTCGGCGCGGACGACCGCCCGCGCGGCGTCCAGCCGGCCCGGGTCGCGCGAGACGAGGTGGAGATTGCAGCCCTCCCGCGCGAACCGCATCGCGCACGCGAGCCCGATGCCCTTCGAGCCGCCGGTGATGAGCACGTGCCTGCCTTGCAGTCCGAGGTCCATCGCCGCTCCTTCTGCCGGAAAGCGCCGATGGTATAACCACCGCGACGCAGGACGCACTCGCCGCCACCGCCCGGCCGCTCGCCGCGGCGCGCACTTTGCCGCGGCGGGTCTCCCTGTGCGGCCGATTCACCGAAGCGCGCGGCTGAAGGCAACGTTAGAGGAGCATCAGAAGCCGTGGCGCTATACTGTCGCTGAGAAAGAGGAATGGCCAATGAACATGCCCGGAATCGAGTTTCTGCGCGACCGCAAAGGTCGCCGCAAGGCCGTTCTTATCGACCTCAAGAAGCATAGGCAGCTCTGGGAAGATCTTTACGACGCTTACCTGGCCCATTCACGTCGCGCAGAGCGTCGTGAATCGCTTGCGACCGTAAAGCGCCTCATCAGGGCTCGCGCCAAGCGCAAGGCGCGTGGCTGATTTCGCGGTCGTCTTTGCGCGCTCGGCGCGCAAAGAACTACAAGGTCTTGATCCACAAGTCGCGCGGCGCATCCTCAAGCAGATCGAGGTCTTGGTGACCGACCCGCGACCGTCCGGCGTGGTCAAGCTTGAGGGCGCCGCAGATCTTTGGCGCATCCGTGTCGGCCAGTGGCGCGTCGTTTAGCGGATCTCGGACCGCGAACGCCTGGTCGACGTCATTGCCGTTCGTCACCGCAGCGACGCCTACAGATAGCCGCGCTGAGTCAACGGGCCGACGGGGCGCGCCGGTGAACGTGGACGATCAGCGACCGATGGTTTGAGCATCCGCATGCAGCGTGAGCTCGCCGCCACCGCCCGCCCGCTCGCCGCGGCGCGCACGCTGCCGCGGCGGGTGTACACCGACGCGGAAGTCTTCGCGCTGGAAAGCCGAGTGCTCTTCGGCCGCATGTGGCTCTGCGTCGGCCGCGAGGAAGACCTGCCGGAGGTAGGGAGCTTCCTGACGCAGGAGATCGGCGGCGAGAAGATTCTGGTGGTACGCGGCGAGGACCGCGCGCTGCGCGCATTCTTCAACGTCTGCCGCCACCGCGGCGCGCGGCTCGTCGAAGAGCCGTGCGGGCGGCTGCGCGGGGCGATCGGCTGCCCCTATCACGCCTGGACCTATGCCCTCGACGGCCGGCTGCTCTGCGCGCCGCGCGCCGCGCCCGGCTTCCGCACCGAAGACTATCCGCTCGCGCAGGCGCGGCTCGAGGCGCTCGGCGGCTTCGTGTTCGTGAACCTCGACGCGAACGCGCCCGCGCTCGGCGCGGCGCTCGCCGATCTCCCCGACCTCGCGCGCTACCAGCTCGCCGAGCTGCGCCGGGTCCGCGCGATCGAGTACGCGGTCGCGGCCAACTGGAAGGTGGTCGCGGAGAATTACAGCGAGTGCTACCACTGCCCGCTCGTCCACCCGCAGCTCCACCGCATCAGCGACGTCACCAGCGGCTTCGCGCAGGCCGGCGCGTGCTTCAACGGCGGGCCAATGCGGCTGCGCGCCGGGTTCACCACGATGTCGATGAGCGGGACGACCGCGTTTCCGCCCCTCCCGGGGCTCACGGCGGAGGACCACCGGCTGGTGCACTACTACCTCGTCTATCCGAACCTCATGCTCGGGCTGCACCCGCAGTACGTCCTGGTGCATCGCGCCTGGCCGCTCGCGCCCGACCGCACGCGCGTGGTGTGCGAGTGGCTCGTCCCGCAGGCCACGCTCAGCGCGGACGGCTTCGATCCGTCGGACGTCGTCGAGTTCTGGGATGTGACCAACCGCCAGGACTGGGCGCTGTGCGAGCGGGTGCAGCGCGGCGCCGCCTCGGCGGGCTACGTCCCCGGCCCGTACCACCCGGCCGAGCTGTGCGTGCACGCGTTCGACAAGTGGTACGCCGATTCGATCGCGCCGGTGCTCGCGCCTACTTCCTGACGAACCCGAGGATCCCGCCGCCGATCGAGCCCGCGTCGCGCGCGTCCCAGCGGCCGGCGTCGACCGCGGCGAGGAAGTCGGCGACCGCGGCATTGAACGCTTCCGCATCCTCGATGTTTATGGTGTGCCCCGCGCGCGGCAGCACGACGAGCCCGGCGGTGCGGATCGAGCGCTTCAAGAGCAGGCTCGCCTCGAGGCACGGGTCGTCCTCGTCCCCGGTCATGACGAGCGTCGGCACGTCGATCCGCTTCATCCCGTCGACGAGCTGGTAGAGCATCGGCCGGCGCATCTGCACGCCGCGCAGCGTGAGCGCCGCGCCCCTGGGGGAGTGCCCGGCGAGCTGGTCGGCGAACGCCTGCCAGCCGCGCGGATTCTTGGTGCGGAAGCGCACGCGCGTGGGCCCGGCCGCGTACTGGCGCAGGGCCTGCTCGCCCTCGGCCTCGAACGCGGCCGCGGCGGCCGCGCACTCCGCGCGGAACCGCTCCTCGTCGCCGGGTTGGGCGCCATAGCCGCAGCCGGCGATCACCAGCGAACGGGCGCGGTGCGGATGCGCGAGCCCCACGTGCAACGTCGCGAAGCCGCCCATGGAAAGGCCGACGACGTGCGCGCGGTCGATCGTCAGGTGGTCGAGCACCGCGACGACGTCGTCGCGCGCGTGCTCCTGCGAGTAGCTCGCCACGCTCTCGGGGACGTCGGACGGCGGGTAGCCGCGCGCCGCGTACGCGATGCAGCGGTAGCGGCGCGAGAAGTACCGCAGCTGCGGCTCCCAGCTGCGGTGGTCGCCGGCGAACTCGTGCACGAAGATCACGGGAGTCCCGTGCCCAGCCTCTTCGTAGTGGAGCTTGACGCCGTCGGGGGCGGTGGCGTGGGGCATCGGGACCTCCGGTGGCGAGGGCGCAAGCGTACCCGAACCCCAGGGCGGTAAGATCCGGCCTCGATGCAAAAAAGAAACGGGCCGTATTCGCATACGGCCCGCAAGTTACCGCAGGGGAACTCTTTCGCCGCCCGGCTCGGCTGCGATCCGGTCCGCGCGGCGATGACGACGGTGGGAACGGTAGCAGAGGGCCCCGCGGCGCAGCGCGTTCTGTGACAAGTTTTTTCAAGCGCGGCGAGCCGGTCGCGGAGAGTTGACAGCGTTCCGTCACACGGGAACCCGGATGGACCGTACCGAGCGCTTCTACAAGCTGCACCGCCTGCTCGAGGCGAAGGGCACGGTGCGGATCGGCGAGCTCCTGCGCGAGCTCGGGGTGTCGCGCGCGACGTTCAAGCGCGATCTCGAGTACATGCGCGACCGCATGAACGCCCCCATCGAGTGGGACCGCGAGCAGAGGGGGTACCGGTTCGCCGCCGGCGCGGCGGGCGCGCCGCGCTACGAGCTGCCCGGCCTATGGTTCAGCCCCGCGGAGATCCGGGCCCTGCTCACCATGCAGCACCTGCTCGCCAGCCTGCAGCCGGGCCTGCTCGAACCGCACGTGAAGCCGCTGCTCGCACGCCTGCGCGCGGCGCTCGGCGCGGGCGAGCATCCGGCGGACGAGATCGAGCGCCGGGTGCGCATCATCCACCTCGGCGCGCGCACGCTCGCGCTGCCGCACTTCGAGCGCGTCGCCGCGGCGGTGCTCAACCGCCAGCGGCTGCGCATCGCCTACGCGAGCCGCGGCTCGAACGAGCGCACCGAGCGCGAGATCAGCCCGCAGCGCCTCGTCCACTATCGCGAGAACTGGTACTGCGACGCGTGGTGCCACCTGCGCGAGGACCTGCGCAGCTTCGCGGTGGATGCGATCCAGTCCGCCGTGCCGGTCGAGAAGCGGGCGAAGAGCGTCGCGGAGCGCGAGCTCGACGCGGTGCTCGCGGCCGGCTACGGGATCTTCTCCGGCCGCAGGACGACCTGGGCGAAGCTCCGCTTCACCGCCGAGCGCGCGCGCTGGGTGGCGGCGGAGGAGTGGCACCCGCGCCAGCGAGCGCGCTTCGAGGCGGACGGCAGCTACGTGCTGGAGCTGCCGTTCTCCGACCCGCGCGAGCTCGCGATGGACGTGCTGCGCCACGGGGCGCACGTGGAGGTGCTGGAGCCGGCGAGCCTGCGGGACGCGGTGAAAGCGCAGCTCGCCGCGGCGCTCGCAAGATACTGAACCGGTCGTCAACCAGGGAGATGGAAATGCTTCGTGTGATCCGCCGCTGCCTCGTCCTCTGCGCCGCTGTCGCGGCATTGCTGCCGGCCGTCGCGCCCGCGCAGGGCTACCCGGCGAAGCCGGTGCGCCTGATCGTGCCGTTCGCGCCGGGCGGGACCACCGACGTGCTCGCCCGGCTGGTGGCGCAGGAGCTCGGCGATGCGCTCGGCCAGCAGTTCGTGGTGGAGAACCGCCCCGGCGCCGGCGGCAACATCGGCACCGAGGCCGCGGTCCGGTCGGCGCCGGACGGCCACACGCTGGTGATGAGCTTCGACGGGACGATGGCGATCAACCCGAGCACCTACGCAAAGCTCGCGTTCGATCCGCAGCGCGATCTCGCCCCGGTGGCGAACGTCGCGCAGGTGCCGCTGCTCTTCGTCGTTCACCCGGGCGTCGCCGCGCGCACCATCGGCGAGTTCGTCGCGCTCGCGAAGGCGAGCCCCGGCCGCATCAACTACTCGTCGGCGGGCAACGGCAGCACCGGACATCTGACCGGGGAACTCTTCAAGGCGCGCGCCGGGATCGACATGGCGCACGTGAATTACAAGGGCGGCGGGCAGGCGGTGCAGGACCTGCTCGGCGGGCAGATCCAGATGCTGGTCACCGCGCTGCCGACCGTCGAGGGCCACCTGAAGGGCGGCAAGCTGCGCGCGCTCGCCTTCACCTCCGCGCGGCGCGTCCCGGGCGCGCCGGAAGTGCCCACGCTCGTGGAGTCGGGGTTCCCGGGATTCGAGGTGATGTCGTGGTACGGCATCCTGGCGCCCGCCGGCACCCCGCAGGAGATCGTGCGCAAGCTGAACGCGGAGATCAACCGCATCCTCCGGTCGCCTGCGGTGCGCGACCGGATGGCCGCGCTCGGCGCCGAGCCGACCGGCGGGACGCCCGAGCAGTTCGCCGAAACGATCCGGGCCGACACCGCGCGCTGGGCGCAGGTCGTGCGGACGGCGGGGATCCGGATCGAGTAATTCTCGCGGCTACTTGAAGAGGTCCGCGGGGTCGACCGCGAACGACGTCGCCGCGCGCCGCCCGTCGCGCCCGTAGATCTCCACCTGCTTCGACTGTGGGAGCACGAGCCAGGCCTCGGTCGCCCCGGCGTTCACGTACGCCGCGGCCTTCTCCCGGAGCTTGGGCAAAGCGTCGCTCGGCGAGGCGATCTCGATGCACAGCTCCGGCGCGCCGCTGAGCGGCGCCTCCTCGGGGTGTGCGGCGAGGAACGCGTCCGAGCACCACGCGACGTCCGGGGCGCGCACGCCGATATCGGTCGCGACGCCGACCTCGACCATCGTCCGTCCTCCGAGAACATCGACGAGCAGCCTGGAGAGGTGCGTCGCCAGCAGTGCGTGCGTCTTGCCGACCGGGCTCATGACGAGGATCTCGCCCCACTCGGTCAGCTCGATCTTCCCGGGGACGTCCGCGAAGCTCGGGTCCGCGCACATCGCCTGCCAGCGGCGGGCGAGCTGCTCGCGGTCGAGCGGCGCTTCGAGGGCTTCGTGCACAGCGGACATGGCTCGGAGACTCCGTCGCGGGAAAAGTCTACCACTCGCATGGTGCGGCCATCGTCTCACCAGTGGAGGCTCACGCCGTGAGCCACTGCCGTGCGCATACTCGGGTGGCGTCGATCTTCAGCCACCCGGAGGCAGCATGCACGGCATCACCGTTCAGGAGCTCTGGCCCGCGCGCCCGCCGCGACGCGTGCTCGTCCATCCCAGCGGCACGCGCGCGGCGCGCCGCCGGCTGACTCGCGCCGCGTTCCGCCGGTCGCGCGACCGCGTGCGGAGCGCGCGATGAGCGCAGTCGACGCGACCCGGAACGCGACTGCGGGCGATCGCGCGGTCGCGATCGCGCTCTTCCTCGCGCTCCTGCTCACCGGGTTCTTCGGCGCCGAGCCCGAATCCGGCCCGCAGACGGCGCCGACGGTACGGACCGCGCAACGCTGAACGCGCGCGCGGCGCCTGACCTATCATCCGGCGCGATGCCGGACGCGCTGCCCGCGCTCGAACGAGAGGAGCTGTTCGCGCAGCTCGCCGCCGGCCACGCGGCCGGCGTCACGGTCGTCACGCCCAACCGCCGGCTTGCCCTGGCGCTCGCGGGGGAGTTCGACCGGCGGCAGCTCGCCGCCGGCCGCACCGCGTGGGAGACCGCCGACGTCCTGCCGTACGCGGCGTTCGTCGAGCGACTCTACGACGACGCGCTGCACTCCGACGCGGGCGCGGCGCTGCCGCTCCTGCTCACGCCCGACCAGTCGCAGGCGCTCTGGGAGGAGGTGATCCGCGCGTCCCGGTCCGGCCGGGACCTGCTCGCGGTGCCGGAGACCGCGGCGCGCGCAGCCGAGGCCTGGACGCTGGCGCACGCGTGGCGGCTCCTCGACCGGCTCGACCGCGTTCCGCTCGACGACGACAGCGCCGCCTTTGCAGGCTGGGCGCGCGCCTACGGCGTGCGCAGCGCGGGCGCGACGGACGCCGCGCGCCTGCCGGAGGTGGTGGCGGACGCGCTCGTCGCTGCGCTGGTGAGGCGGCCGCAGCTTCTCGTGGTCTACGGTTTCGACGTCGTCACGCCGCAGCAGCGCGCGTTCCTGCAGGCGCTCGCGGCGCGCGGCGTCGGGCTGGCGGCCTGCGGCCCGGCGCGCGGGGCAGGGGCCGCGGTGCGCGTCGCGGCGCTCGATGCGCGCGACGAGATGGCGCAGGCGGCGCGCTGGACGCGCGCCCGCCTGGAGGCGGACGCGGGCGCGCGCATCGGGATCGTCGTGCCGGACCTCGCCGCGCGCAAGGGCGCGCTGCGACGCGCGCTCGCGCAGACGCTGGATCCCGGCGGCGGCGCGGCGGTGCTCCCCTTCGAGGTCTCGCTCGGCGATCCGCTCGCGCGCGCGCCGCTCGTCGCGCACGCGCTCGCCGCGCTCGCGCTCGGCGGCCACGCGCTCGAGTTCGAGCGCGCGAGCCGCCTCGTCCGCTCGCCGTTCCTCGCCGGGGGCGAGTCGGAGCTCGCGCCCCGCGCGCGCCTCGATGCCCGGCTGCGCCGGCGCGCCGAGCCGCTCGTGCGCGTCGACCGCCTGGCGGCGATGGCCGACGAGGCGCCGGTCCTCGCCCGCCTGCTCGGGGCCTACGCCGCGTTCCGCCGCGAGCGCCTGTCCGGCGCGCGCGCGCCCGGCGACTGGGCGCGCGCGTTCGGCGACGCGCTGTCGCTCCTCGGCTTTCCCGGCGAGCGCGCGCTCGACTCCGCGGAGTACCAGACCCTCCAGAAGTGGCACGAGGTGCTTGCGCGCTTCGCCGCGCTCGACCGGGTCGTGGGGGCGCTCCCCTTCGACGACGCGCTTGGCCGGCTCGGCCGCATGGCCGCCGGGACGCTCTTCCAGCCCGAGACGCCGGAGGTGCCGGTGCAGGTGCTCGGGGTGGTCGAGGCCGCGGGGATGACGTTCGATCACCTGTGGGTGATGGGCCTCGCGGACGACGCGTGGCCGGCGCCGCCGCACCCCGGCCCGTTCCTGCC
>WBZO01001367.1_pt1 | contig 38591 bp, 31 predicted proteins | sample 5204261 | NCBI WGS metagenome assembly WBZO01 (sample SAMN12412400, study PRJNA552823) | activated sludge metagenome | isolation source: activated sludge from anammox sidestream of wastewater treatment plant... | place: USA: North Carolina | collected 2017-09
TCGGCCAGTGTCATGCGCAGGACTCCACGGCATGCGGTGCTTCCGCATGTCCGGATTCGGCATTCCCGGCCCGCCGCGCGCGCTCCACGTACCACTCGTCGCCACGGCGATCGAGCAGGTCATAGACAACCGGCACGACCACCAGGGTCAACAGCGTCGATACCGCCAGCCCGCCGATCACTGTCAACGCCATCGGCGCACGCACTTCGGCACCCTCGCCCCAGCCCATTGCCAGCGGTGCAAATCCGATCAGCGTGCACAGCGTGGTCATCACGATGGGACGCAGGCGCGATTCGGCCGCTTGTGCAAGCGCCATGCGCTTGGCCACGCCGGCCTCACGCAACTGATTGACCCGGTCGATCAGCACGATCGCATTCTTGACGACGATGCCCACCAGCATGATCAGGCCGATGAACACCACCACCGATACCGGAGAGCCGGAAAGCTTGAGCGCCAGCACGGCACCAACGGCGGCCAGTGGAATCGAAAACATGATCACGAACGGATGCAGCAGTGATTCGAACTGCGAAGCCATGACCAGATACACAAGGAAAATGGCCAGCGCCAGCGCGAACAGCAGCGAGCGCACCGAGGCATCGAGCTCTTCGCTCTGCCCTCCCACATGAACCTTTACGCCCACTGCCAGCGGATGCTTCGCCACGATGTCCTCGACTTCGGCAATGGCGCTGCCGAGATCACCGTAACGCAGATTGGAGGATACGATGGCCACGCGCTCCTGGCTCACGCGATGGATCTCGCTGGGCCCCTGCGCTGCCACGACGTCGGCAACCGAAGACAGGCGAATCGGGGTATCGCTGCTCGACTGCGGCGCCTCGGCCAATGCACCGGCACTGCCGCCCGATGCCGCACCGGACGAATTCTGCCGACCCGACGCATCCGCCTTGCCAGCCACATAGCCCACAATGAGATTGCGGATGTCATTGACGCTGCTGCGATCGGCACTCTGCGCACGCACCAGCACGTCGATCTTGCGGTCACGGAAGTCATAGCGCGTGGCCACTTCTCCCTTGACCTTGCGCACCAGCCGATCGGCGATGTCGCGCGTGGTCAACCCCAGCGCTGCCGCTCGATCCTGATCAAAGCGGACGCGGATTTCCGGATACCCTCCATCGACCGTGGATTTGATGTCGGCGAAGCGTGGCGAGGCACGCATCAATTCGGCCAGCCGCTTGCCTGCCTTGTCCAGCGCATCCAGGTCATAGCCACGGATTTCCACTTCGAGCGGCGCCGAGAAACTGAACAGCTGCGGCCGCGCGAATTTGATGCTGGCGTCCGCGCGCGGCACGCTGCCGCGCAGGCGGGCAATCTCGGCAGCTTCGACCGCCTTGCCGCCTCCATCCTTGAGCGCAATCGACAGCCGCGCGATGTTTTCACCGGATTCGGTCGGATTGGCGTCCAACCGCGTGCCGCTGCCCGCGACCCCATAGATCGAAGCAACACCGGGATCGTTGGCATGGCGTGTGGCGATCGAATCGACGAGCGCGTCGGTTTCGCTCAGCGGTGTTCCGGGTGGCAGGGTCACCGTCATGTCGAAGCGCCCCTGTGCCAATTGCGGAATCAGGTCCAGACCCAACCCCGGAATCATCATCACCGTCACGGCGAAGGCCAGTGCGGCGGCGCCCAGCACTCGCGCCGGATGCGCCAGCGCACGCGGCAAAAAGGCGTGATAGGCATGCGCGGCGCGGTCGTAGGCACCAATGACGCCACCACCCAATCCGGCCAGCAGCTTGCGCAGCAGCCAACCCAGCGCAGCCACTCCTGCCGCCGCGAGCACGCCAAACACCGCCAGGGCCGGCAGCGCCACCAGCAGCACGGCCTTGACCGGCAAGGTCAGCCAGCGCACTGGCCGATACCAACGCGGCTCACGCACGGTGTCCGACGGCCAGCGCAGTCCGTTCCGCGCACGCGCGAAAGCATGCCGCACGGGATCCAGCGTAAATCCGGGCCGCTCACCGAGCAGCAGATGCCGAAGGGCGAACAGCAGCTGCACCATGCCGCGCAGCAGCGCGCCGATGACGATCATGATGCCCAGGATCGCCACGTACACGAGAGCAATGCACAGGCTGAAAGGCAGGCTGATCAGGAGCACGAGCCGCGCCAGGCTGCGTGGCCAGGATCGCCCCAGCGGCCAGGTGACGATGGCCCATGCCCCCTGCCCTGCCTTTTGCCACAACGGCTGCGCCGCAGGCGTTTCGTCACGGAAGGCCAGCGGCGCGCGCCCCTTGAGCGACGCCAGCATCGGAATCAGCGTCATCGCCACCAGCAGCGACACCAGCATGGCAAAGCTGATGGTCAGGGCCTGGTCGCGGAACAGCTGCCCGGCAACGCCTTGCACGAACACCAGCGGAAAGAACACCGCGACCGTGGTCAGCGTGGACGCGGTAACGGCCATGCCGACTTCCGCCGCGCCACGCACGGCGGCTTCGACGATGCCGGCACCGCGCTCGCGCAGTCGGGCGATGTTTTCTAGCACGACGATCGAATCATCGACCACCATGCCGGTCGCCAGCGCCAACCCACCCAGCGACATGACGTTGAGCGACAGTCCCAGCTGATCCATGAAGAAGAACGTGGCGATCAGCGATACCGGCAGCGACAGCGAGACGATGAACGTGCTCCAGCCATCGCCCAGGAACAGGAAGATGATCAGGATGGCCAGCGCGCCGCCGATCAGCGCGTCCTTTTCGACATCATGCAGCGCGGCCTGGATGAATACCGATTGATCCTCGATCGTGGTCAGGCTCGCACCTTCGGGCAGCGATGTACCCAATCGCTGCAACTCGGCCTTGACCGCCTGGGCGACCGATACCGTATTGGCATCGCCCTCCTTGTAGATCGCCAGCTCGATCGCCTCGCGGCCATCGATGCGCACGATGCCTTCGCGCTCCTTGTGTCCCTGGGTGACTTCGGCGACATCCTTGAGCCGGATCGGTACCGCGCCATCGAGCTTGACGATGAGGTTGCGGATCTCGTCCAGCGTCTTGAACTGGTTGATGGTGCGCACGAGGAAGCGCTGGCTGCCTTCGTCGATGCGGCCGCCGGACGCGTTGACGTTCTCGTTCTTAAGGCGCGTGTTGATTTCGTTGATGTCGATGCCCAGCTGGGCCAGCTTGTGCTGGTCGATGAGCACGTCGATTTCGTCTTCCAGTCCGCCACCAACCTTCACCGCCGCCACGCCGGCTACCGGCGCCAGGTGCTTCTTGAGGTCTTCATCGGCAAACCGACGCAGCTGCTTGAGCTGGGTTTCGCCAGCCGCCTTGCCGGCCTGCATGCTCAGGCCCAGGCGCAATATCGGATCGGTCGATGGGTTGAAGCGCAGCAGCAGCGGCTTTTTCGCCTCCAGCGGCAACTGCGCGGTGTCGAGCTTGTCGCGCACCTCGAGACTGGCCATGTCCATGTCGGTGCCCCAGGCAAATTCGAGCACGACGTCGGACTCGCCCGTGCGCGATACCGAATGCACCTTGCGCACGTTCTTGACCACACCGACCGCTTCCTCGATCGGCTGGCTGAGCAGATTCTCGATCTCCAGCGGTGCCGCGCCTTCGTAGTCGGTGCGCACGGTCAGCGTCGGATAGGACAGATCCGGCAGCAGATTGACCTTGAGCCCAGCCAGGCCAATGACACCAAACAGCACCAGCGTAAGGGTCAACATGCCGACCGTTACGCGACGCCGCGTGGCGAATTCGGGCAGATTCACTGCGCGCGCTCCGCAGTCGCACTGGCCACTGCCATCGCACCTGCCGGCGGATCGCCATTGAGCACTTGCACCTCGGTACCGTCACGCACCGCATTGCGTCCCAGGGTGATCACACGCTCCCCGGTCGCCAGGCCATCGCGGATTTCGACCCGATCGGCTTCGGCATAGCCGACTTTCACCACGCGCCGCTTGGCAACGAATTGCGCCGTGGCCGGCGAACTGCCTGCTGCGGCTGTCTTGCCGGCGTCCTTGGCCTGCTTTGCGTCAGCGGCCGGCTTGGCCGGCGCCGCTTCGACGACGAACACCGATGCCTGCCCGTCTTCTTCGGCGATGGCATTGCGCGGCACGACGAGCGCATCGTGACGCTGGTCATAAGTGACCTCGATGCGCCCGAACATGCCAGGCTTGAGCGTGCGCGTGGTGTCGCGGAATTCGCAGGTGGCGCGGAATGTGCCACTGGCCGCATCCACCACGGGCGCGATGCGTGCGATGACACCGTCAAAGGTCTTGCCGGACAGCGCATCGACCTGCATGCGCACGGCCTGCCCGGCCTTGAGCGTATCCAGATCGCGCTCGGGCACATTGAGAACGGCCTGCAACGGGTCGAGGTCGACGATGTCGAACAGGGATTGGTTGACCTGCACCAGATTGCCGGTCTTGATCGAACGCTTGGCGATCACGCCGGAAATCGGCGCGACGATGCGCGTATAGGACAAATCCAGTTGTGCGCCGGCCACCACGGCCTTCTGGCTTTCCAGATCGTAATGCAGGCTGTCGTAATCGGCCTTGGGGGTGATCTTGAGCGCAAAACCCTTTTCCGCCTTGTCGAACGCCGCCTGTGCCTTGCGCAGGTTTGCCGTGGCCTGCGCGAGCTTGTTGTTGGCCGCATCGGCATCGAGCTGGGCGAGCACCTGGCCTTTTTCGACGTGCATGCCTTCCTCGACCAGGATCTTGAGCACGATCGCACTGGTCTTGGCCACCACCTGCGCCTCGCCCACGGCCTCGAGCGTGGCCGTACCGGAATAATTGGCTGCAATCGACTGGCGAGTGGCCAGTGCCGTTTCCACCGGCACGGCGCTGTGCGTGCTGGTTTGTGCAGGGGTCGCCTGCGTCTGGCGGCTGCCGCAGGCCGCCAGCGCCGACGTCAGGGCGGCGGCGAGCAGCAGGCGGAAACACCCCTGGAGAGCCGGGACCTGGGTCGAAAAGAGCCGAAGTTTCATGAGGTTGGCCTCACACGGTCGATATGGTGTTGTACAGTACTAAAACACCATCACGTTTGCCATAGGCCGCAAGTCATGGCCAATCACAAACGGCGGCATCCGGAACGCGCCCATCCTCGATCGCCACCTTGCATTTGTCGTGAGCCGGATGTCACTGCGCCGATCGTCATGGTTGCCGGACTCGGATGCGGTCGCGCGCAAAAACGTTGATGTCCCGTCGCCCCGCCAGCAGGCGTGACGCAGCCTCGCGCACCACGTGAACACGATGTCTCGTGCGCAGTGGTCGCGGATGCGCATTGATGGCTATACTTGCCAGATCACTTGGCTTTCAACTTCGCCGCGGGACGACACGATGATCCGAGCGACTTCGCTTGCGCTGCTTTTGACCCTGGTTTCCGTTCCCGCCTTCGCGGCGGATAAAGGCGATGTCGCCGCCGGCAAGACGAAGGCTTACACCTGTTCGGGCTGCCACGGCATCGAAGGCTGGAAAAACCCCTATCCCAACTACCATGTGCCGCGCATCGGCGGTCAGAACTACGACTACCTGGTCAATGCGCTGACCGAATACCAGAAAGGCGAACGCGCCCATCCGACCATGCGTGCGCAGGCCGAGAGCATGTCCGCCCAGGACATCCGCGACATCGCCGCTTTCCTTTCCAGCATCACGCCGTAACCGGCCGCCAGATCAGGACTGTCCATTTCATGAAGCGCATTCTTGCAACGCTCGCCACCGCGGCCTTGATGGCAGCCGCCACTCCCGTGCTGGCCAAAGGCGACATCGAAGCAGGCAAGGCCAAGGCCCAACCCTGCCAGGCCTGCCACGGCACCGACGGCAATGCCGGCACCGATCCGCAATACCCGCGTCTGGCCGGTCAGTATCACGACTACCTGGCGCGCGCCTTGCAGGAGTACCGCAACGGCAAGCGCACCAATCCGATCATGGCCGGCTTTGCCAAGCCGCTGACCGATCAGGAGATCGAGGATCTCGCGGCCTACTTCTCGGCGCTGCCGGGCAAGCTCGGCACCTTGCACGGGCACGTGCAGGGCCAGTGACCGCACGCCCCGCGCGTTGCGGCGCGGGGCAATCCATCCGGCCTATTCGGCCAGATCGTCGAGTATCGGGCATTCCGGGCGCGCGTCGCCGTGACAGCGCTCGGCCAACTGCCGCAGCGTCCGCTGCATCGCCTCCAGTTCGCTGATCTTTTCCTGCAGCGCGTTGGCGTGCGCCAGCGCCAGCTGCTTGACCTCGGCGCTGCTGCGCCCGCGGTCGTCCCACAAACCCAGCAGCCATTCGATCTGTCGTGTGGAAAATCCCAGGCTGCGGGCCCGCCGGATGAATCGCAGACGATGCACATCGGTATCGCTGTAAATGCGATATCCGGCAAACGTGCGCCCCGCCTTCGGCATCAAGCCCAGGCTTTCGTAATGGCGGATCATCTTGGCGCTGACACCGCTGGCTTGCGCGGCCACGGCAATGCGGTGCAGGCCTTGCTCACGCGCCTCGGCCAACTCGGGACGCGGCGCGCGCGGATTACGGTTCATTGCGATCTCCCGTTTCGCTGGGGCGCCAGCGGCGCAGCAGCAAGGCATTGGACACCACACTCACCGATGACAGGGCCATGGCGGCTCCCGAAACCATCGGGTTGAGCAGCCCAGCCGCGGCCAGCGGAATGCCGATCACGTTGTAGGCGAAGGCCCAGAACAGGTTTTGATGGATCTTGCGGGTCGTGCGCCGCGAAAGATCGATGGCATCGGCGATGAGTCCGGGTTGCGCCCGCATCAGCGTGACTCCGGCGGCATGCATGGCCACGTCCGTGCCCGAACCCATGGCAAAGCCGATGTCGGCCGCCGCCAGCGCAGGGGCATCGTTAAGTCCGTCACCGACCATGGCCACCACACCGCGGCGCCGCAATTGCATCAGGATGGACACCTTGTCAGCTGGCGCCACCTCGGCATGCACCTCATCGATGCCCAACGTCGTGGCCACGTGTGCCGCCGCCGCAGCGTTGTCACCCGAAATCATCACGGTATGCAGCCCCAGTGCCCGCAAGCGGGCAAGCGATCGGGCGGCGCCCGGCCGTGCCTCATCATGGAATGCAAACAAGCCGAGCAGTTGCCGGGTTGCGGCATCCGCCAGCCACGACACGCTGCCCCCTTCGGCTGCAAGGGTTTCGGCGCGCTCGGCCAGCGCCGACCGGTTCACGCCCAGTTCCTGCATCCAGCGCGAACTACCTAGCAGCAGGGCGCGCCCTTCGACTTCACCACGAACTCCGCGCCCTGCGATGGCCTGCACGGCACGGGCAAGTGGGCGCGAACGCTGTTCGCCGTATGCCTGAAGCACCGCCCTGGCCAGAGGATGCTCGCTGCCCGACTGCAGCGCGGCAGCCAGCGACAGCACGCCCTGCTCATCGCCATCGAGTGCCACGACGGTGGTCAGGCGCGGCTGACCTGCGGTGAGCGTACCGGTTTTGTCGAATGCAACGACCTCCACCTCGTGCGCGCGCTCCAATGCCTGGGCGTCCTTGAACAGGATGCCGGCGCGTGCGGCGACTCCGGTGCCCGCCATGATCGCCGTGGGTGTGGCCAGCCCCAACGCACAGGGACAGGCAATCACCAGCACTGCAACGGCGTTGAGAATGGCACGGCTCCAATCACCGCCAGCCAGCCCCCACGCCAGCAGCGTGAGCAGCGCGATGCCCACGACCACCGGCACGAAGATCGCACTGACCCGATCCACGATCCGCTGAATCGGCGCCTTCGCCGCCTGCGCATCCTCGACCATGCGGATGATGCGGGCCAAGGCGCTTTCGGCTCCCACCGCAAGCGTCTGCACGACCAGGGCACCTTCGCCGTTGAGCGTTCCCCCGGTGACACGATCACCCTCGCCACGCGCCACCGGCAGCGACTCTCCGGTGACCAGGGACTCATCGACATGCGTGCGGCCTTCGACGATGCGACCATCCACGGCGATGCGCTCGCCGGGGAGAATCACCACCACGTCTCCGACCCGTACCTGCGCAAGCACCACCTCGATTTCCCGCCCTTCGCGCCGCACCCGGGCCTTTTCCGGACGCAAGGCCTGCAAGGCACGAATCGCCTCGCTGGCCTGCCGCTTGGCGCGAGCCTCGAGCCACTTGCCCAACAGCACGAGCGTGATAACAACCGCCGAGGTTTCAAAATACAGCGGTGCCGCATGATCACCAGCGGAAAAGAACAGGTGGTACACGCTCAGACCGTAGCCTGCACTGGTGCCCAGGGCGACCAGCAGGTCCATATTGCCGCTGGCTGCCTTCAGGGCGCGCCAACCGGCGCGATAGAACCGCGCACCAAGCCAGAACTGCACAGGGGTGGCGAGCGCCCATTCGAGCCAGCCCGGCAGCATCCGCTGATGCCCCCAGGGCATCGCCAGCATCGGCAGCAGCAGCGGCAGGGACAACACTGCAGCCAGGATCAGGTGTCTTGCCTCCGTGGAAGTCGCCGCAGACTGCTCGCCAGGCACTCCCCTCGCAGCTTCATCGACCAGCGTGGCGCCGTAGCCGGCCTGCGTCACCGCGGCGACCAGCGCCTGGCCATCGATGCCGGCGGTCGCATGCACGCGGGCATGTTCGGTGGCGAGATTGACGTCGGCTCCGAGCACCCCCGGCACCTTGCGCAATGCGCGCTCCACGCGGCCGACGCACGATGCGCAGGTCATGCCGCCAATCGCCAGCTCGATCTCCACGGCCTGCGCGTTGCCGGCGTGGCCGCCGGCGTTGAAACTGGAATCACTCATGTCGGGCTCCCGTCCGTTTGATTCGGACGCAGCGTGCAGCTTCCCACGATGGCAAGGTCAAGGCGACGTGGCGCATCGTTGACCTTGCCATGGTGGCAAGATGCAGCCTTGAGCGGCCGGGATGTTCCGGCACACCGGAGTTGAACATGAAATTGCTTGTGGAAGGCATGACTTGTGCGCACTGCGTGCGCGCCGTCACCGCTACCGTACAGCGGCTGGATGCACAGGCCCGGGTCGATGTCGATCTGGCTGGCGGCAGTGTGCAGGTGGAGAGCAAGGCCAGTACCGAGGCAGTCATCGCCGCGCTGGCCGAAGAAGGCTACACCGCACGCAATGCCGAATTGTCGGCGGCCACCTCGACCTGCTGCGGCCACTGCGCGACGTAGGCATTTCCCCTCCGCACCGAAACGGCGAAGCGGCCTGCGCGGCTTCGCCGGCTAGGAGGCGGACTTTCGCTGATAGTACGGCTGGCTGCCGCTGGCATGATCGGTGGCGTCGGCCACGCCCGTCACTTCTGGAATGCGTGCGCGCAGCGTCGTCTCCACGCCACCGCGCAGCGTCTGGTCGGCCATGCCGCAGCCATGGCAGCCACCGCCAAATTGCAGTACGACGACGCCCTCGGCGGTGATTTCACGCAGACTGACGTGGCCACCATGCGCAGCCAGCTGGGGGTTGATTTCGGATTCGATCACGTAACGCACCCGCTCGACCACACTGGCGTCGGCGCCCGGCACGCTGCCGCGCAGTGCCGGAGCGCGAATCGTCAGCTCTCCTCCGGTCTGTGATTGCACGTAATCGATCGTCGCCCCATCCAGAAACGGCACGCTGTCAGCATCGACGTACAACGAAAACCCCGAGCACTCCACTTCCCACTCGCTGCCATCGCGGTCACCCGGCTCGGAAAACTCCAGCTGGCAATCCCCGCGCGGCGTACCGCCATCGGTGACGACCATGCGGATTCCCAAACCGGCGATGTCCTGTTGTTCGACGAGGCGGCGGAAATGAGCCTGTGCAGTATCGGAAAGCGAGATCATCGGAAGCACCCTGACAAAACAGGACTATTCTAGTCCTCGATTGCCCGATCGTCACCGGCGCCTATACTTCACACTTGGCCTGAGGACTCTCGCATGAACCATTCCATCTCCCTGGACGAACTTCGCGCCGAGCATTGCGTACCGCGCCGCGGAGCGGCCGACGGCATCGACGCGGACACTGCCGCGCGCTGGCTCGCGCTGCTGCCCGAATGGCAGGGCGACGAGCGCACGCGCGGCATCCGCAAGACCTTTGCCTTTGCCGACTACTTTCACACCATCGCCTTCGTCAATGCAGTGGCGTCGATCGCGCACCGCGAAGACCACCATCCCGAACTCGAAGTCAGTTACAACCGCGTCGCGGTGCACTTTTCGACGCACGATGTCGGCGGCCTGTCGCGCAACGATTTCATCTGCGCCGCCAAGGTCGAAGACCTGCGCACGGCCTGAGCGGAGCTTCGAATCCGCCCTTCACACTGCGCGATGCGCGCATTGCGCAACGGCCTGGGGCAAGGCATCGGCCGCGGCAACGCTCAACATGCGTGGATGCGCACCGTCCACGCCATGCTCGAGTTCGTGCGCCCAGGTGACGTGATACGGCATGTGAATGCCCCAACCGCCGAGTTCGATCACCGGCTCGATATCCGACCGCAATGAATTGCCGATCATCACAAACCGCGACGCAGGCACGGCACATTCGTCCAGCACCCGGGCATAGCGACGCGGATCCTTCTCGGACACGATCTCGATGCGATGGAACAAGTCGGCCAGACCGCTGCTCTCGACCTTGCGCTCCTGATGAAACAGGTCGCCCTTGGTGATCAGCACGATCCGATGCCGGGCGGCGATGGTCTCGACGGCCTGGCGGATGCCGGGCAGCAGCTCCACCGGATGTTCGAGCAGCCGCTTGCCCAGTTCGATGATGCGATGCACGTCACGCGCTGAAAAACGGTCACCGCACAGTTCGATCGCCGCCTCGACCATCGACAGCGCCATGCTCTTCGCGCCGTAGCCGAACAGCGCCAGATTGCGCCGCTCGGCCGCCAACAGACGACTGCGCACCGTGGCATCGGCGACATCGACATAAGCACCGACGATGCGCTCGAATTCGGCACCGGCGTGCTGGTAATAGCCTTCGCTGTGCCACAGCGTGTCATCGCCGTCAAAGCCGACCAGTTCGATCATGCCGTCGATCCCATCGTCAGGTGTGGAGAATGCCAAGCATGCTCAGTCACCGGCTTTCAGCGCATCGAGCACTGCTGCCAGCTCCGCAGCCAGCGGCGCGTTGAAGCAGTAGCTGCGCTCGCCCAGCGTGAATTGAAAACTCGCCGCGTGCAGGAATAGCCGCTTCAGCCCCTGCTCGCGCATCGCCTTGTTGAAGGCGCGATCGCCGTATTTCTCGTCTCCGGCCAAGGGATGGCCGATGTGCTGCGCATGGACGCGGATCTGATGCGTGCGTCCGGTTTCCAGCCGCACCTCGACCAGGCTGGCTTGGGCGAATTTCTCGATCTCACCGAAATGCGAGCGTGAGGGCTTGCCATCCTCGGCCACGCAGACCATGCGCTCGCCGCCTTGCAGCACCGACTTGCGTAGCGGCGCATCGACCTGCAGACGTGCACGCGGCATTGCTCCTTCGATCAGGGCCAGATAGCGCTTTTCCACCCGCCCCTCACGAATCGCGGCCTGCAGCGCGGTGAGCGCCGAACGCTTGCGCGTCAGCACCAGCACGCCGCTGGTGTCGCGGTCGAGCCGGTGCGCCAGCTCCAGGGTGTCGTGCGGGCGCGCCGCGCGCAGCAGTTCGATGGCTCCGAAGCTCACTCCGCTGCCGCCGTGGCTGGCGATGCCCGACGGCTTGTTGATCACCAGAAAGTCGCGGTCTTCGTGGATGATGCTCGCCTCGATGCGCGCCAGCTGCGCATCCGGCGGCGGCACATCAGCGCCACGCTCGGCCACGCGCACGGGCGGGATGCGGACTTCATCGCCAGCGTTCAGCCGCTGATCCGGCTTGGCACGACGCCCATTGACGCGCACTTCACCCGTGCGGCAGATGCGGTAAAGCAGGCTGCGCGGCACCCCCTTGAGCCGCCCGGACAGGAAATTGTCGAGCCGCTGTCCCTCGCGCTCGCCATCGACGACCAGCAGCTCGACACGCGGTGCGGCCACGCTCGCTGCGGCAGGCCGTGGCGCAGCGCCCGGCGCGGGCCGTGCACCGGGCGCGCGGGCGGAACGCGGATCCGGACGCGTCCTGGCCACAGCCTGGGTGCGGGAGGGCGTCTTAGCCGGCCCGGTTCGACGGCCTTTTCCGGCCTTGTCCACAGGCTCGCGCCGATCCGCGCCCCCGCCCTGTCCGCGGCGTCGACCAGCGTTGCGATTTGTCACCGAAGTGCGTGTCTTCATTGAAAAAAATGGCTCTGGCCTGCTATGCTGCTAAGGCTTGTTGCGTCGCATCGACCCCCATCCGCGGGAGGTTGGTGCATCGTTGGCGTACCCGTCCGCCACGCCCTTGCGTATGCCACGCGCTCAATGCTCCGGTGGAGCGACGCGTGGATGCGAAAGCCGATCGTAGTGGTTCGGGTTGCGAATTGCTCGCCGTTCGAAGAACGGTGCGGGTTCGCGGGCAGGCAGCAACCGAACCCATGCCGACGCGCGGAAGCGTCGGAAAGTCAATGCAACAGGCGCACCTGCCGCCGTCGACCCGCCCACGCGGGGCTGCGCAGCGCGATGACCGCGCAGCGCCGACGACAGTCGAGCGCCGAACAAGGAAACACGACAATGAAGCGTATGTTGATCAACGCGACTCAGCGGGAAGAGTTGCGCGTGGCGATCGTGGATGGCCAGAACCTGTACGATCTGGACATCGAGATCCCGTCACGGGAACAGAAGAAGGCCAACATCTACAAGGCGCGCATCACCCGCGTCGAACAATCCCTCGAAGCCTGCTTCGTCGACTACGGCGCCGACCGCCACGGCTTCCTGCCGCTGAAGGAAATCTCGCCGCAGTACTTCACGCCGGGCCTGAACCCGAACAAGGCCGGTATCCGCGAACTGCTCAAGGAAGGCCAGGAGCTGGTTGTCCAGGTCGAAAAGGAAGAGCGCGGCAACAAGGGTGCGGCGCTGACCACATTCATCAGCCTGGCCGGCCGCTACATGGTGCTGATGCCCAACAACCCCAAGGCCGGCGGCGTGTCACGCCGCATCGAGGGCGAGGATCGCGCCAACATCAAGGAAGCGCTCGATCACCTCAACGTGCCCGACGACATGGGCCTGATCGTGCGCACCGCGGGCCTTGGCCGTGATGCCGAGGAACTGCAGTGGGATCTCGACTACCTGCTGCAGCTGTGGAAGGCGATTTCCGAGGCCGCGCAGGCGCGCCACGCGCCGTTCCTGATCTATCAGGAATCCAAGCTCATCATCCGCGCCCTGCGCGACTACCTGCGCAACGACATCGGCGAGATCCTCATCGACCACGAGGAGCTGTACCAGGACGCACGCGAGTTCGTGCAGCAGGTGATGCCCAACAACCTGCGCAAGCTCAAGTTCTACCAGGACACCACGCCACTGTTCTCGCGTTTCCAGATCGAAACCCAGATCGAAAACGCCTTCGAGCGCACCGTGCGCCTGCCTTCGGGTGGCTCGATCGTGATCGACCAGACCGAGGCGCTGACCGCGATCGACATCAACTCGGCCAAAGCCACCAAGGGCGGCGACATCGAGGAAACCGCGTTCAACACCAACTGCGAAGCGGCGGTGGAGATTGCCCGCCAGCTGCGCATCCGCGACGCCGGCGGCCTGATCGTGATCGACTTCATCGACATGGACAGCCCACGCCACCAGCGCGATGTCGAGGACAAGCTCAAGGACGCGCTCAAACTCGACCGTGCACGCGTGCAGATCGGTCGCATCTCGCGCTTCGGCCTGCTGGAGATGTCGCGCCAGCGTCTGCGTCCGAGCCTGGGTGAATCGACCCAGATCGTGTGCCCGCGCTGCGAAGGCCATGGCCGCATCCGCAGCGTCGAATCGCTGTCGCTGTCGGCACTGCGCCTGGTCGAGGAACACGCGATGAAGGACAGCACCGGCCAGGTGCTGGTGCAGGCGCCGCCGAGCGTGGCCAACTTCCTGCTCAACGAAAAGCGCAAGCAGCTCAGCGAAATCGAGGCGCGCCACGACGTCAACGTGATCGTGGTCGCCGACGACAAGCTGGAAACGCCGCATCTTGAAATCCAGCGCCTGCGCGTCACCGACATCGGCGACGAGGTCAAACCCAGCTACCAGCGCACCACGCCGGTTGCAGCCACGCCGCTGCCGACGATGCTGCGCCCGAGCGAAGAACCCGAGCAGCCCGCCGTCGCCGGCGTGGTACGCGCCACGCCTGCCCCCGAACGCCCCGAACCGACAGCGGCGCCTGCTCCCGCGTCGCGCAACGTGCCGGCGCAGTCCACCACGCCGGCGGCCCGCCCCGGTCTGTTTGCACGCATCATCAACGCATTTCGTGGCGAGCCGGCTCCTGCCGTGGCTCCACCGGCTCCATCCAGCCCGTCCCGTCCGGCGGCACGCCCGCAGCCGACCGCCCAGCGCCCCGCCAACCAGCGTCCGCAATCGGCGCAGCCACGCCCGGCATCGAATGGTGGGCGCGAAGGTGCGCGCGAACCGCGCGCACAGGATGCGCGCAACGGTCAGTCCGCACGCAATCCGCAACCGCAGCGCGGCCAGGGGCAGCGCCGCGACGAGCGCAACACCGGCGCACGCCCATCGCATGACGCCACGACCGAAGCGCGCAATGCCGCCAAGCCCGAGGCCAAGGCACAGCCGGCGCGCCCAACGCCTCCCTCACCCACTCCCGTGCCCCAGCCGGTCAATCAGACCGAAACGGCAGCCCCCACCCAGACTGCGCTTCCCGCACCCGCCTCGCCGGCCACTGCCGAGCCTGTAGGCGCAGGCGCTGAAACCGGCCGCGAGGAAATGCGCACGCGCCGGCGTGGTCGCCGCGGAGGTCGCCGCCGCCGCAAGGAAGGCGCAAATCCGAACGAATCGATGAATGGGCAGATCAGCGCTGACGCGACTCGGGACGACGTCGACGACGAAGACCGCAGCGTGGACAACACGCTGGCAGCATCGACGGTGGCCCATGATCGCAGCATGCCGCCTTCCCGTCCTGCCGGCGACGAAAAGCCAAGCAGTCCGCGGCCGATGACGCCGAGCACACCCCAGCCGCCAGCCGCCGCGCCCGTCGACAGCGCAGCGCAACCCGCTTCCGCGCCGGTCGCATCGACACCCGCTGTATCGGCAACGCCGAGCGCCCCCGCGACTACTCCGCGCCTGACCGAGCCCGCGCCAGCACGTGCTGCGGAGCCCGCATTGGCACCCAAACCGGTCGAGTCCGCAACCGCGCCCTCGCCTGCTGCGCCGTGGTCGGCCACTCCGGCTTCACTCGCTCCTGCGGCACCGAGCCAGCCCAGCCACTCACCGGCGCAGGCGGCCCCGGCCAAGCCGGTTGCACCGCCCCCCGCAGCTGCGCCGGCTTCGCTGCCGTCGCCGGCAGCGCCTCAGCGCACGCTCGACCTGCCGCTGGGAGCACCGAGTGCGATGCCGGCTGCCGCTCCGGCTGTCCCGACCAGCACGTCGGCACCGTCGGCACCACTGCCGCCTGCAGTCCCCGCTGCGGCGCCACCGACCCACTCGGGCGAATAAAGCCGCGCCGGTGACGGCAAGCCTCGTGGCACGGCAGCGTTCCGGAAATCGCATCGCGGTTTCCGGAACGCGCTGACTGATGGCATGTGCCGTGATGCCCCGCTCGGCCGGGTTCAGGCTGGATCGTCGAGCAGACCGTGCCGCCGCGCGAGATTGGCCAGCGCAACGATGTTGTCGACATCTAGCTTTTCGAACAGGCGATATTTGTAGGTGGCGACCGTCTTGGCGCTGAGCTTGAGATGCCCGGCGATGTCCTGCATGCCCACGCCGCGTGCCAGCATCAGCGACACGTCCAGTTCACGCCGCGACAAGCTGTCGAAGGGCGACTGCTGCACGCCGTCGATCTGCCCCAGCGCAAGCGCCGCGGCGATGTCCGGTGACAGATAGCGCTTGCCATCCGCCACCAGTCGCACTGCACGCAACAGCTCGTCGGCAGCGCATCCCTTGGTCAGATAGCCGCTGGCGCCGGCTTCGATCAGCCGCCTGGGGAAAGGCGCCTCGCTAACCATGGTGAGCACCACGATGCGCGTGGCGAGCTTGAGCTTGCGCACGCGATCGGTCAGTTCGATGCCGCTGAGCCGCGGCATGTGCACGTCGACGATCGCCACGTCGGGTTTGCTGGCGCGGATCAAGGCCAATCCGCTTTCGCCATCGGCAGCCTCCCCCACGACCTCGATGCCGGCTTGCTGGGCGAGAATCATGCGAAAGCCGGTGCGCACGAGTTCATGGTCGTCAACCAGCACTACGCGGATCATGCAGCGTCCCCCGACTGTCCCTGACGCATCGAACCATACCGCATGAACGCTCCGGCGTGCGCATGCCATCGACCGGATCGACACCCCACGCTTGGGAAGTTGGCGCAAGTCAGGTAAGGTGCGCATCCCTCCACGGCAGCCGCCGTCCTCGTCGCACAGGGTATCGGTGCGTGGACGATGGCTCCGAAGTCGGTGGATTCCGGAACCACCGTCTTGAGAACAGTTGAAGGAAGCGTGGCCGAGCGGTTTAAGGCACCGGTCTTGAAAACCGGCGACGGGCAACCGTCCGTGAGTTCGAATCTCACCGCTTCCGCCATACCGCAGGCATTCTCCGCAGCTCTGCCTGAAGCGCACGGATCGTGCCGAAAAGCCCCGCCAGCCGGGGCTTTTTTATGGGCGCCGATCCTGCCTCCGCAAGCACATCGCAATGGGCAGCGGGAGCCATCGCTGCAAACAACCCATTGAATTTCTTTCCAGATTGCATAGCGACTGCGGCGACAGCAAGCCTTCGTCGTGGCGATGGCAGGGTTTTCCGCTGTTTTGCGCTTTTCTCATCCGACCCTGTTCATCGCGGAGCGTTCCATGTCTCGTCGTTCAGCCATTTTCGCAGGCCTGTGCCTGCTCGCCACCGCATTGGCGGCCCACGCAAACTACCGCATCGACTGGTATGTGATCGCCGGTGGCGGCGGCCCTGCCGCAGGAGCGTCGGTGTTCAGCCTCGAAGGCACGATCGGCCAGCCGCTGGCCACGCTGTCCTGCAGCCCCGGGGCAGCGGACTGCGCGAATGCGCAGTGGACGCTGAGCAGCGGCTACTGGACTGGCATGCCGTGTGATACGGCCCCCGATTCCGTGTTCTGCGATGCGTTCGAAAACTGAGCGCTTGCGGGATACCCACGCACGCCCTCGCCATGAGTGACCAGGCAGATCCGCAACACCGGCGGCAAATCCGGAAATCCATCCGACTGCACACCGGAACGACGGCCGGAGCATTGCGCAGGCTGCGCAACCAGCTCACCGATTCCCGGAGCGCTGCCTACATTCCTTTCCAACCTGCAAGGAGTTATTCCATGCCTTTGATTCGAAGCCGGGTTTTCGCAATCGCCGCCGCTATCCTGCTCACGAGCGTCACTCACGCTGCGCAGAGTCTGGGCTCCGCATTCACCTACCAAGGAGAACTGCGCAACGCCGGCCAAGTCGCCAACGGCCTGCACAAGTTCCGGTTCCGTCTGTACGACGCGGCCTACGGTGGCACCCAGGTGGGCGACACGCTGGAACAGACGCTGACAGTCTCGTCAGGTCGCTTCGGCACCCGACTCGACTTCGGCGCCGACGCCTTCAACGGCGATCGACGCTACCTCGATATCGAGGTCAGCCCTGCAGCTGCCAATGCCTACGAGGTCTTGACGCCGCGTCAGGAGGTCACCGGAACGCCCTACACGATCGCACGGCGCATGCGCTCGATCGTCGTGACCGGCAACGCAATGTTCCACAATCCCAGCGATGCGCAAACGACGGCGACTGCATACGGGCCGCGCTTGTCGGCGACGGCACAACCCATTGGATTCTCCATTCCAAGACCCGCCGACTGGGACATGACGCAGCCATTCACCGTCACGCTGTACTTTGCGGTGCCCTCGCTGTCGACATCCTCAATCGTGAACTGGCAACTACGCGCCAGTTCGCAGAACCTCAATCTTGACGTCGGCTCGGCGGATTCGGGATGGGACTCGCTGGACTTCAGCAGTCGTGAAAACGGTACCCCGCTGAACATCTACGCCGCGCCAAACCGCGTCAACATGATGAAATCGCAGACGTGGACGGCGCACTGGAGTCAGACCTACAGCACCTGGTATTTCGGCAACGCTGTCTCCACGAACAACTCATTCTCCGCTGATCCGATGTGGACCTTCGCATTCCAGCGCGGCAGCGCCGTGCCGGGAGGCAACGGCGAGGGCTATACGCAAAGCTTGATCGTGGTTTCGGCAGAAGTGCGCTATCCAACGCACTGAGCCTGCGCTTTCGCAAACCAACCCGGAACCTGGATGAATCGGTCGCTCGGTGACCGATTCATCGCCCGATCCTGGCGTGTACGGAGTGAAGCCCCCCATCACGGAAGAGCTGCGCAGCGCATCAGCCACAGGCACAAGAAGCCTTCCCGATGCAGTCGCGGACGATGTCATCGAAGCCGACAAGGATAAGCTTCAGGAGAAGGCGGATATGGCCCTGTGCCAGAACACGGCCTGAAGAAGGAACCCTGCCTACAGGAGGCATGGCCCAGTCACCGGGCCCTGCCTCCACCCGGCGCAATGCAGGGTGACACCCATTGCATATAGCCTGCAATGAAATTGTATTGCCTGAGGCCTTGCGGCTAGAGTCCGCGGCCATGCCTCCGCGTCCGCCCCCGCTGATCACCCGCCTGCGCCAGCGCGTGCAGGCGGTGGCGTGGCTGGGCGTACTGGCAATGCTGTTCAAGTTTGCGTTGGCTACTGCCTGTGCCGGCGATGGGCTGGCATCGCAGTCGATCGATGGTAGCGTCGTTTCGGCGGCGGCACTGGCCGGCGATGCACTCGATGCCGAATGCTGGCATGCCGGCGCCACCGGTTGTCATTGCCATTGCCTGCATGCCTCGGCGCTGCCGCTGAGCCCACCCGTTGTCGTGGCATGCCCTCCTTGCACCGAGGCGCCCGCGATGCGCTTGCCGCATTTGCTGCTCACGCCACGCGAGCCGGCATTGCGCCCCCCCATCGCCTGATACCGCAGTTCGCGTTGTCCGCAACGCCAAGCCGGCATCCACCGTGATGCCCACGATTCGGTTTCAGGAGTTTCTGCATGTCCCTTTTCCACAGGGCAACGGCGCGCATGCGCCGGTTTGCCACAATTGCGCTGTGCGCGTTCCCTCCGCTGCTGTTCGCCGCGCCCACCACGGCAGATCCTGCGTTGCGGGCACCGATCGGTCTTTCCGACGCCATCCAGCGCGTGCTCGCCCGACATCCCGAACTGGCGGTGTTCGCCTCCAGTGAACGCGCCCTGCATGCCGAGGCTGAACTTGCCGCACAGAAACCCGCCATGCAGCTGGGGGTTTCGGCGCAAAAGGAATTTGCCCCGCGCGAAGGCAATGGCCTGGAATTCAGCCTGACACTGGCTTCGGTATTCGAACGCGGCGGGCGCCGTGAAGCACGCCAGGCACTGGCGCAGACGCGTCTGGATGCCCTCGCCAATCAGCAGCAGGCCAAGCGCTTGGATCTTTGTGCCGAAGTCGCGCGACGCTATCTCGATGTCGTGGCAGCGCAGGAGCGCGAGTCCATCGCTGCCACTGATGTCGCACAGCGCGAGCGAATCGTTGCCGCTGCAGCGCGGCGCGTGCAAGCCGGCGCAACACCACAATCGGTACTGCTGATGACGCAGGCCCAGCTCGAGCGCGCACGGTTGGAGGTGCGTCGGGAGCAGCTCCAGACCACTGCGGCCTATCGGCGTTTGAGCATGCTGTGGGGCGAACGCGAACCCATGCTGCGTGCCGTCCAGGGCGACCCTTTGAAACTGCCGGACACACCGGCTTTCGAAGTGCTTGCCGAGCAGCTCGAACGCACGCCTGAACTGCAGGAATTCGCCGACGAGGCGCGAATCCGCGAAGCGCGCGTGCAACTGGCGCGCAGCCAGCGGACTGCCAACATCGAATGGCAAGTCGGTGTCGGGCGCTTGCAGGAAGGCTCGGGATGGGGCGTGCTCGGCAGCGTTTCGATTCCCCTGGGAGCCGCACGCCGTGCCGAGCCGGAAATCCGCAAGGCGCAGGCCGAGCTCGAAGCCTTGTCGCTGGAACGTGAGGCGCGCGAGCTGTCGCTGTACGCCACGCTGGCCCAGGCCTACGGCCAGATCGGCAGCGCGCGCAGCGAAATCGAAGCCGCACGCGACCAGGTGCTGCCGCGGCTGTTCCAGGCCGATGCAGCCGCCGAGCGCGCCTATCGCGCCGGTGCCATCAGCTATCTGGAGTGGGCGCAAATACAGACGGAAATCACCGCCATGCAGCAGCGCCTACTGGCTGCCGCGATCGATGCGCAGCGTGCCCTGATCGAAATCCAGCGCCTGACGGCCCAGAGCTTCATCGTCTCTTCCGCCACAGCTTCATCGGGAGCATCGCCATGAACATCCGATTGACCTCTGGCATTGCCCTGCTTGGCCTGTGGCTTGCCGCATGCAGCAGTCCGCACACCTCCGATGCCGAATCGCATGCGCATGATCCTGCGCATGCGACGCAGGAGGCGCACGCCGAACCTGCGCTCGGTGTCCATGGCGGGCGCCTGTTGCAGCAGGCCGCATATGGCGTGGAGCTGAAGCTGGTCGAGAACGCTGCGCCGGCCCGCTTCCAGGCCTGGCTGTACCGCGCCGGAGATGCGCTTCCACCAAGCGACGGCAGCGTGACGATCCAGCTCACCCGTCTGGGAGGAGGGGTCGAGCAGCAGGCACTCGTTGCCCAGAGCGACGGCAGCCTGCTGGCTTCCAGCGGCACTGCGGAACCGCATTCCTTCGACGTCGAAGTCACGGCGAAGGTGCAGGGTCATGCCTTGCACTGGGCTTACGAAAGCCACGAAGGCCGCACCCGCATCGCCCGGGAAATCGCCATGCAAGCCGGCATACGCACGGCTGTGGCAGGCCCCGGCAGCATTGCCGACATGCACGAAGTCCAGGGCTTGGTGACGCCGCTGGAAGGCCGCACCGCGCGGGCGACAGCACGTTTTCCCGGGCCGATTCGCCAACTCAAGGCCAAGGTCGGTGATCGCGTCCGCGCCGGGCAGACACTGGCCGTGATCGAGAGCAATCTCAGCCTGACGCCCTATCCGATCACCGCACCGATCGATGGCGTGGTGATGTCGCGCGATGCATTGGTCGGTGACGTGGCCAGCGAGGGCAAGCCCCTGTTCGAGATTGCCGACCTGTCGAGCTTGTGGGTGGACCTGCACATCTTCGGCAACGACGCCGAGCACATCCCGCCGGGAGCGCGCGTGGAAATCACGCGACTGAGCGATGCCGCCAGCGCGCAGTCGGTCATCGAGCGCATCCTGCCCGGCACGGCCACGGCCAGCCAGAGCACGATCGCGCGAGCACGACTGGCCAATGCCGATGGCCGCTGGCGTCCCGGCGCGGCGGTGCGCGCACGCATCACGGTCGACGAGCAGGCCGCGTCGCTGGTGGTGCCACTGAGCGCAGTGCAGGACTATCGCGGTGGATCGGCGGTATTCGTCTGCGTCGACGATACCTACGAGGCGCGTCCGGTCGAGTTGGGCAAGCGCGATGCGCGCAGCGTGGAAATCCTGTCCGGCCTGCAGGCCGGTGATCAGGTGGTGGTCGAGCAGAGTTACCTGATCAAGGCCGACCTCGAAAAATCGGGGGCCGCGCATGAACACTGAGGCTGCTCCGACCAGCGCGCACGGCGTGCTGGAACGCTGCCTGCGCTTCGCCATCGAGCAGCGCTGGCTGATGCTGGCCCTGACCCTGGCCTTGATCGTCATCGGCAGCTGGAGTTTCCGGCAGCTGCCGATCGATGCCACGCCCGACATCACCAATGTGCAGGTGCAGATCAACACCGAAGCGGTCGGCTACTCGCCGCTGGAAACCGAGCAGCGCGTGACCTTTCCGGTGGAGACGGCCATGGCTGGCTTGCCAGGGCTGGACTACACGCGCTCGATTTCGCGCTACGGCCTGTCGCAGGTGACGGTCGTGTTCAAGGACGGCACTTCGCTGTACTTCGCACGCCAGCAAGTCGCCGAGCGTCTGCAGCAGGTGAAGTCGCAACTGCCCGCCGGCATGGAGCCGGACATGGGGCCGATCGCCACCGGACTTGGCGAAATCTTCATGTACACGGTGGAAGCCGACCCGCAAGCGCGCCGCGCCGATGGCTCGCCCTACACCGCCACTGACCTGCGCACCCTGCAGGACTGGGTGGTGCGTCCGCAGCTACGCAACACGCCCGGCGTGACCGAGGTCAACACCATCGGTGGTTTTGCGCGGCAGATCCACATCACTCCCGATCCGGCGCGCCTGGTGGCGCTGGGATTCACCCTGGATGACATCGTGCGCGCCGTGGCAGCCAACAACCAGAACATCGGCGCCGGCTACATCGAGCGCAATGGCCAGCAGTACCTGGTGCGCGTGCCGGGACAGGTGAGTGGCCTGGATGCCATCGGTGACATCGTGCTCGATCGCCGTGACGGCCTGCCGATCCGGGTGCGCGATGTCGCACAGGTGGGTGAAGGCCCGGAGCTGCGCAACGGTGCCGCCACCGAAAACGGGCGCGAAGTCGTGCTCGGCACGGTGTTCATGCTGGTCGGCGCCAACAGCCGCGAAGTAGCGCAAGCCGCTGCCGCCCGACTGAAAACCGCCAACGCCAGCCTGCCGCCCGGTATTTCCGCACAGGCCGTCTACGACCGCACTGCGTTGGTGGAACGCACGATCGCCACCGTGCGCAACAACCTGCTCGAAGGGGCGTTGCTGGTGGTCGCGGTGCTGTTCGTCCTGCTCGGCAACATCCGTGCCGCCCTGATCACGGCGGCGGTGATTCCGCTGGCGATGCTGTTCACCATCACCGGCATGGTGCGCGGCGGCGTGTCTGGCAATCTGATGAGCCTGGGTGCACTGGATTTCGGCCTGATCGTCGATGGCGCCGTCATCATCATCGAGAACTGCCTGCGTCGCTTCGGCATTGCCCAGCACCGGCTGGGCCGTGCGCTGACACGGACGGAGCGCATCGACGCCACCGCTGCGGCAAGTGCCGAGGTGATCCGCCCGAGCCTGTTCGGGCTGGGCATCATCACTGCGGTCTATCTGCCGATCTTCGCGCTGACCGGCGTGGAAGGAAAAATGTTCCACCCCATGGCCATCACCGTGGTGCTGGCGCTGAGCGGCGCGATGCTGCTGTCGCTGACCTTCGTGCCGGCGGCGATCGCAATTTTCCTCGGCGGCAAAGTGCAGGAACGGGAAAACCGCGTCATGACCTGGCTGCATCGCGGTTATGCGCCGATGCTCGCGCACGCCCTGCGCCATCCCGTTCGCGTGGCGGGTGCGGCATTGGTCTTGGTTGCTGCCTGCGCAGTCTTGTCGACCTGCCTCGGGCGCGAGTTCATTCCCAGCCTGGACGAAGGCGACATCGCCCTGCACGCCCTGCGCATTCCCGGCACCAGCCTCACCCAGGCCGTGGCCATGCAGAACACGCTGGAGTCGCGCATCAAGCAGTTCCCCGAAGTGGAACGTGTATTCGGCAAGCTCGGCACCGCCGAAGTCGCCACCGATCCGATGCCCCCCTCGGTCGCCGATACCTTCATCATGCTCAAGCCGCGTGCGCAATGGCCCAACCCGCGCAAGCCGCGCCTGCAGCTGGTGTCCGAGCTGGAGCACGCCGTCAAGCAGCTGCCCGGAAACAACTACGAATTCACCCAGCCGATCCAGATGCGCTTCAACGAACTGATCTCCGGCGTGCGCGCCGACGTGGCGGTCAAACTCTACGGCGACGACATGGACACGCTGGAGCGCATCGGGCGGCGCATCGAAGCGCTCGTCCAGTCCGTCACCGGCGCTGCCGATGCCAAGCTCGAACAGAGCGCGGGCCTGCCCTTGCTCGTCATCACGCCCGATCACGCAGCCCTGGCCCGATACGGGCTGAATCCCGGCGTGGTGCAGGAAACGATCGCCACGGCCATCGGCGGCAAGGTCGCCAGCCAGTTGTATGAGGGCGATCGTCATTTCGACATCGTGGTGCGCCTGCCCGAAGCCCTGCGCCAGGATCCGGCGGCCCTGGCCGACTTGCCGATCCCGCTGGGCGGCAGCGGCAATCTCGACGAATCCAGCCGCGCCGCGGCATGGGCCTCGGGCGTGCCACAGACCGTTCCGCTGCGCGAGGTGGCCACGCTCGCAACCAGCCTCGGCCCCAATCAGATCAACCGCGAAAACGGCAAGCGCCGGGTAGTGGTGACTGCCAATGTGCGCGGGCGCGATCTCGGTGGCTTCGTCGACGAACTGCGGCAGCGCATTGCCCGCGACGTGGCCCTGCCCGCAGGCTACTGGCTCGACTACGGTGGCACCTTCGAGCAACTCATTTCCGCCAGCCAGCGCCTGGCCATCGTCGTTCCGGTCACGCTTGCGCTGATCCTTGCGCTGCTGTTCTGGGCGTTCGGCTCGCTCAAGGACGCGCTCATCGTCTTCACCGGCGTGCCGCTGGCACTCACCGGCGGCATCGTTGCGCTGGCGTTGCGCGGCATTGCGCTGTCGATTTCCGCCGGTGTCGGCTTCATCGCACTGTCGGGAGTGGCGGTGCTCAACGGGCTGGTGATGATTGCCTTCATCCGCAAGCTACGCGAGCAAGGCGATGCGCTGGCCGATGCCGTGGTCGAGGGTGCGCTGGGCCGCCTGCGGCCCGTCCTGATGACGGCCCTGGTGGCATCGCTGGGTTTTCTGCCCATGGCCTTCAATGTCGGGGCTGGCTCGGAGGTGCAGCGGCCATTGGCCACCGTGGTCATCGGTGGCATCGTGTCGTCGACCCTGCTGACCCTGCTGGTGCTGCCTGCGCTGTATCTGTGGCTGCATCGCGGCGAGACAGCCCATCCGGCAATTCCAGTGCTTTTGGCACATCGTCCGACCGATGTTGGTCGCTAGGCTTGTGCGCTGGCTTGACTACGGGGAAATGCAATGAGCAGACACGCAATCGGCGCGCTGGCCATGGCGGTGCTGTGGCTCGTTTGCACGGCACTGCCTTGTGCCGCGCAGGCGGCCGATGGCAAGGGCGGCAGCGAGCGGAAGGAGGCCGAAATCAACCTGCCGCCGTTCCCTGCCGACAAGACCATCAAGCAGACGACCACGATCGACGGCCGCAAGATCGCCTATGACGCCACCGTCGGCTCGCTGCCGGTGCTGGACGACAAGGGCAAGAAAATCGCCGAAGTCATGTTCATTGCCTACACCGTGCCGGGCAAGGATCGTCCGGTGACTTTTGCGCTCAATGGTGGCCCCGGCGCCTCATCGGTGTATCTCAACCTGGGGGCGCTCGGCCCCAAGCGCGTGCAATTCGGCGCTGAAGGCAACAGTCCATCCGACCCGGCCGTACCCTTCGACAATCCCGGCAGCTGGCTCGATTTCACCGACCTCGTGTTCATCGATCCCGTCGGCACCGGCTTCAGCCGCGCCTTGGTGCCGCTCGACGAAGCCAAGAAGCATTTTTATTCGACCAACGCCGACATCGAGTATCTCTCGCGCATCATCTACGACTGGCTGGTTCGGAACGACCGGCTGCAGTCGCGCAAATACCTGGTCGGTGAAAGCTATGGCGGGTTCCGCGGCCCGCGCATCACGCACTATATGCAAACCCGGTTGGGCATTGCCATGAACGGGCTGGTACTGGTGTCGCCGTATCTGGATCCCGGCGCCAGCGACAACGGCGATCTGTCGCCGCTGCCGTGGATGCTGACCCTGCCAACCATCGCCGCCGCCAATCTCGAACGCCACGGCAAGCTCAGCGATGCCGCCATGGCCGACATCATCGCCTACACGCGTGGCGACTACGTGACCGACCTGCTCAAGGGACGCTCCGATCCGCAGGCGCTGGAGCGCATCGTCCAGCGCGTCACCGCCCTGAGCGGACTGGATCCCGAGTTCGTGCGCCGCTCCGGTGGCCGGCTGGAGACGCAGGCCTTCCTGCGCGAGGTCTTCCGCGACCAAGGCAAGCTCGGCAGCCGTTACGACGCCAACGTGACCAGTTGGGATCCATTTCCGTTTGCGCCCGAGCAGCGCACCAACGACCCGATCCTCGACGGCATCATCGCGCCGACCACCACAGCCATGGTCGACTTCATCACCCGCACCGTGGGCTGGAAATACGACGGCCGCTACAACGCGCTCAGCTACGAGGTCAATTCGGCCTGGGATCGGGACAGCAAGGGGCGCGATCGCGGCTCGGTGGCACAGCTGCGCCAGGCACTGGCCATCGACTCCAAGCTGAATGTGCTGATCGTGCACGGCTGGGGCGACCTGTCCTGCCCGTTCATGGCCTCCCTCCTCATCGTCGACCAGATGCCACTGATGGGCGATCCGAATCGCGTCCAGGTCAAGTCCTACGCCGGCGGCCACATGTTCTACAGCCGCCCCGACAGCCAGGCCAAGCTGCGTCACGATGTCATGCGGGTCTACGCCGCACACTGAAGTCCGGACGGGCGGCCGACCGGCGGCCGTCTTCCTCGTGTCGCCCGCGCGGCCACCGCTGCGCGGGAGCAACCCCGGGCGAGCCACTGCGGCGTTGCAAGTCCGCACCATGGCCACCACGTTCCGGATGCCTTACCCTCGCGCGATGGCGCCGGAAGAAACGACCGACGAGGATTTGATGCTCGCTTATGGCGGAGGCGACCTGCTCGCCTTCGAAACGCTCTATCGGCGCCACCGCGGCACCTTGTACCGCTTCCTGCTGCGCAGCCTGCGCCACCGGGCCGATGCCGACGAACTGTTCCAGGAAACCTGGAGCCGCGTCATCACGGCGCGCGAGCGCTACCGTCCCGAAGCCCGATTCACCACCTGGTTGCTGCAGATCGCCCACAATCTCGTCGTCGACCGCTTCCGTCGTGCGCGCCCGCATGCCTCGGACGAGGAAACCGAGGCCGTGATGCGCATGCTCGATGCGCCCGAGGAGGAACGTCCCGAGCGCGTGCTCAGCGAATTCGAGCAGCGTCGTCGCCTGCAGCTGGCTCTCGAAGATCTGCCCGACGAACAGCGCGTCGCCTTCCTGCTGCGCATCGAGAATGGCATGGGGCTGGAGGAAATCAGCGAAATCACCCATGCGGGCCGCGAAACGGTCAAGTCGCGCCTGCGCTATGCGCTCGCGCGCATCCGCGCAAGGATGCAGTCATGACTTCCAGCCACGACGACCGTGACCTGCAGCAGCTGCTGGCCGAGGATGGCGGCGAATGGGGCACGCTGTACCGCAAGCTGTCGCGTGTCGAGCCACCGCGGCGACTCGACCGCAACGTGCTCGGCGAGGCCGCACGTGCCGTGCAGGGAAAGCTGCCGCGCCGTCAGCGCTGGCTGCTCGGGCTGGGTTCGGCTGCCGGGCTCGTGCTGGCCGCCGGTGTGGCTTGGCATGTCGGCCACGATGCGTTGCGCCACCCGCTGCCGCCCGCCTTCAACCCTCCCGCCGCAGATGGCGCGCACAGCCGTTACGTGCCGGTCGATGCAATTCATGTCAGCCCGTCACCGCAATCGGTTTCACCGGCCGAAAAGCAGGAGGTTGCTCCCGCTCCGCCTGCCGCCGTAGCCCGCAGTGCCGCAGCCAGGCCGCAACCACCCACGCCGTCCCGCGCGCCTGCGCCTGCGCCCGCAGCACCACCACCCGCCGCCGCGGTGCCGGCCGCACCGTCTGCCGCCACCACGACCGCCCCGATGGATCGCGAGATGCCCGTGCTCAAGCAAGCCGCCGCGCCTGCCGAATCGTTCGTGCCCGAGGCCGAATCCACAGCCGCGCCCCCCAGGGAGGAACGCGCTCGCGCAGCGCCCTCCAGGCGGAACGGCGCCGCCACCGAGCTGAATCATTCGTCCGAAGTGCGCAACGATGCATTTTTGCCACCTGACGCGTGGATTCGCCGCATTCGCTGGCTGCTCGAACAAGGCCGCGAGCAGCAGGCGCGCGAAAGCCTGCAGCTGCTGCTGCGCACTCATCCGCAGGTGCAGCTGCCCGCCGATCTCAAGGCGCTGCAATGAAGCGCATCCTGCCCACCCATGTCTGACACGCTGACCCTGGCCGGCCCGGCGCAGTGGCAGCAGGACATCCGCAAGAGTCGCTTCCTCGCCTGCGCCACGCCGATCGACGACGGCGCCGCCGCACTCGACTTCATCGCCCAGGTCAGCGTGCGCGACGCCACCCACAATTGCTGGGCCTATCGAATCGGCACGCAGTACCGCTTCAACGACGATGGCGAACCCGGCGGCAGCGCCGGCCGGCCGATCCTGGCCGCCATCGACGGCCAGGGACTCGATGCCGTCGCCGTTGTCGTCACCCGCTGGTTCGGCGGCATCAAGCTGGGGGTCGGCGGCCTTGCCCGGGCCTATGGCGGCTGTGCAGCCGAGTGTCTGCGGCTGGCGCCTAAGGTTGCGCGCATCCGGCACATTGCGCTGTGCGTGGATTGCGATTTTTCCCTCGCGCCGCTCCTGCATGCCCGCTTGCGCGATTTCGGCGCGAGCAAGCGCGGCGAGATCCCGTCGGCCACCGGGGTGCGCCTGCAACTCGACCTGCCGGCGAATGCGCTCGATGCCTTCACCGAATTCGTGCGTCACGCCAGCCGCGGGCGGGCCTGCATCCATCCCGCACCTTGATTGCGCAGCTGACGCCCCCACTTCCACCCTTCGTGCCTGCCTTTCGATCCCGATGAGTTCCGCGTCCACGCCCGCCAAGTCGCGCGATCTGCGTGCACTGCTCCGTCTGACGCCGCTGCTGCGGCCCTATCGCGCCCTCATCGTCGGCTGGCTCGGCTTTCTTGCCCTGTCCTCGACAGCCACCCTGGTGCTGCCGCAGGCCGTGCGCGTGATGATCGATCATGGCTTCGTGCAGGCCAACGCCAGCGCGATCAATGCGAGTTTTCTCGGCCTGTTCGCTGTCGCGGCAGTGCTTGCGGTGGCCACCGCGGCGCGCTTCTTCTTCGTCAGCCTGCTGGGCGAACGCGTGGTCGCCGATCTGCGCCGGCGCCTGTTCGATCATCTGCTCACCCAGGATCAGGCTTTCTACGAAACCACCCGCACCGGCGAGCTCGTTTCGCGGCTGGCCGCCGATACCGAGTTGGTGCAGACCGTGGTCGGCTCCACGCTGTCGCTGGCCTTGCGCAGCGTGGTCACGTTGATCGGCGGTGTCGCGGCCATGGTGTGGACGAGTCCACGCCTGGCCGGATTGACCCTGCTGGTGATTCCCGCCGTGGTGCTGCCGATCGTCGTGTTCGGGCGACGGGTCGGACGCCTGTCGCGTCAAAGCCAGGACTGCATCGCCGATGCTTCGGCGATCGCCGGCGAGTCGATCGGCGCCATGCACACCGTGCAGGCTTACACGCGCGAAACGCAGGAATCCCGACGCTATGGCGAGGCCGTGCAGCGTGCCCTCGACGTGGCACGCCGTCGCATCGCCACCACCGGCACCCTGACGGCGCTGGTCATCCTGCTCGTGTTCGGCGCCATCACGCTGGTGCTGTGGGCCGGTGCCAAGGCCGTCATGGCCGGCAGCATGGCGCCCGGCGTGCTCAGCCAGTTCGTCCTGTACGCCGTGCTCGCGGCAGGATCGGTTGGATCACTCAGCGAGGTGTGGGGACAAATCCTGCGCGCCGGCGGCGCGCTCGGCCGCATCGGCGAATTGCTCGATCTGCGCCCGGCCATCACGTCGCCGGCCCAGCCGCAGCCGCTGCCCGCGACTCTGCGCGGCGCACTGCATTTCGATGCGGTGACCTTCCACTACCCATCACGCCCGGATCGCGCGGCGCTGGATGCGTTCACGCTCGACGTGCATCCCGGCGAAACCGTTGCCCTGGTCGGGCCATCGGGTGCCGGCAAGACCACCGTATTCCAGCTGCTGCTGCGCTTTCATGATCCGGCCCGTGGCCGGATCACTCTCGATGGCATGGATCTGCGAGCACTGGCACTGCCAACCCTGCGCGGCAGCTTTGCCTTGGTGCCACAGGATGCGGTGCTGTTTGGCGCCAGCGCAGCCGACAACATCGGTTTTGGCCGCGATCAGGCCACCCGCGAAGCCATCATTGCCGCCGCCCGCGCCGCCGAGGCCGATGCCTTCATCGCCACTCTACCCGAGGGCTACGACACCTACCTGGGTGAACGTGGCGTACGCCTGTCGGGAGGTCAGCAACAGCGCATTGCGATTGCCCGCGCCCTGCTGCGCGACGCGCCGGTGCTGCTGCTGGACGAAGCAACCTCGGCGCTCGACGCGCAGTCCGAACAACTGATCCAGCAAGCCGTCGAGCGCCTCAAGCAGGGACGCACGACGCTGGTCATTGCGCATCGACTGGCCACCGTGCAGCGCGCCGATCGCATCGTGGTGATGGACGGCGGACGCATCGTCGCGCAGGGAACGCATGCTGAGCTGGTCGCCGCTGGCGGGCTGTACGCGCAACTGGCGCGGCTGCAGTTCGTCGCCTAGCCATCCCGGCGTCGGCACTGTCCAGCCGCCCGCCTGTGCCCGTGCCGCGCGAGGCATTGCCTCACAGCATGCCGGTTTCCAGACGCGCCGCCTCGGACATCATGGTCTGGTTCCACGGTGGATCGAACACCAGATCGACGTCGGCCTCGGCCACGGTCGGAATCATCTCCAGCTTGGTGCGCACGTCGTCGACGAGAATATCGCCCATGCCGCAGCCGGGAGCGGTCAGCGTCATGCGCACATTGACCTTGCGACGCCCATCGTCACGGTGCTCGACCTCGCAGTCGTACACCAGGCCCAGATCGACGACATTGATCGGAATTTCCGGGTCGAAACAGGTGCGCAGCTGCTGCCACACGAGCTTCTCGACATCGGCATCGTCCGCGTCCTCGGCCAGTTCGAGCGCCGCCGGCACTTCCTTGCCGATGGCATCGGCATCGGCACCGGCAATGCGGAACAGATTTCCTTCGACATACACGGTGAAGCTGCCGCCCAGTGCCTGCGTGATGTAGCCGACCTGCCCGGCTGGCAGGGTCACGGAATCGCCTTGCGGCACCATCACGGCCGCGCAGTCACGCTCGAAACGGATCGGCTCGGAACTCTGACTGAAACCCATGGGACTGGATCGGCATACTGACGGCGGAGCACCGCGCATTATGCCGCAAGACAGGCCTCATGTCGCGTTGCAGCAGCGCATGGCGAACTCAGTCCGCGCATTGCGTTTCGCGCAGGCAGCGTCCCAGCAAGCGCATTGCCGATTCGATGTCCGCCGGCGGCAGGCCCGCGTAACCGAGCACCAAACCGGGGCGCGGCGGCAGCTTCAGGCAGTACGGCGCGATCGTGTACAGCCCCAGCCCCTGCGTGCGCGCATGGGCGACGAGACGTTCGCATTCGCCATGATTGCCCCTGGACAGCCACGCCGTGAGATGCATGCCGGCATTGGAATCGACGACTTCGAGCGCGCCGCGCGCATGCCGCGCCAGGCCTTCGAGCATCGCCGTGCGCCGTGCGCGCAGGGCCAGGGCCGCACGGCGCAAATGGCGCTCGAAGCCACCGTCGGCCATGAAATTGGCCAGCGCCACCTGCTCCAGCGTGTTACTGCCACGGTCTTCGAGCCACTTGGCCGCGACAAAGGCATCGCGCAGCGAAGCCGGCAGCACCATGTAACCCAGGCGCAGCGCCGGAAACAGTGCCTTGGAAAAACTTCCGATGTAGAGCACGCGGCCATCGCGGTCGAGCGACTTGAGTGCCGCCAGCGGTCGGCCGCCATAACGGAATTCGCCGTCGTAATCGTCCTCAATGAGCCAGGTGCGCTCGCGCGCTGCCCAGTCCAGCAGCTCCATCCGCCGCGCCAGCGGCAGCAAGGCGCCGGTCGGAAACTGGTGGGATGGCGTCACCACGGCCAGTCGCGCGCCCCTGGGCAGGGCTGACGGTATCAGGCCTTCGTCATCGACGCGGCAGCCGCGCACATGCGCGCCATGCGCAATCAGAACCTGTCGCGCGCCGCGGTAGTGTGGATCCTCCAGCGCCACTTCGTCGCCGGCTTCGAGCAACACGCGGGCGGCCAGCGAAAACGCCTGCTGCGTGCCATTGACGATCAATACGTCCTCCGGCACCGCCGGCACGCCGCGTCGCCGCACCAGGTAATCGCATACCTGCACGCGCAGGCGCTCGAACCCCTGCGCATCGGGATAGTCGAATCGCACATGCTCGGCGGCCCGCGCGATTTCGCGGCGCCATGCGCTGGCCAGCAGCGGGTTGGCCAGCGGCACGCCGTACTGCAGGTTGTAGCGCAGATCGCGGTGCTGGTGCCCCGGGACATGGCGACCATCGGTATTGACCTGGGCACGCCGCGCAAACGCCGACAACGGCGCGACCAGCGCGCCCGTGTTCGTCTTGCGCGGAGCTCTGGTGCCCACGTTGGCGACATAGCTGCCCGAACCGACCCGCCCCAGCAGAAAGCCCTCGACCTGCAGTTGCTCGTAGGCGGCCAGTACGGTGTTGCGTGACAGATCCAGCTCGCGCGCCAACGTGCGGCTGGGTGGCAGTCGCGTGCCGGCGGCGAAGCGACGGTCGAGAATCGCCGCCTTCAGCGCACGAATCAGCTGTGCGTAGCGCGGCCCTTGGCCGTCGAGTTCCAGATACACAATTGGCTCTCCAAAAGGCGCATGACATGGCGCTACAAGGTACCAATATTCATCGCTACCTTGCATCCATCACCTATCGCCGGAAGTACCGATGACCGCCATGCCTCCACGCCACCATGTCGACCGCAGCAAGGCACGCGCGCACTATGACCGTGCAACGATCCACGCGATTCTCGATGCCGGGCAGCTCGCTCATGTCGGGTTTTGCGTCGACGGTCAGCCCTATGTGATTCCCATGCTGTACGCACGCGATGGCGATGCCTTGCTGCTGCACGGCTCGATCGCCAGCCGGCTGATGTGCAGCCTGGGGGATGGTATCGAAGCCTGTGTCAGCGTCACCCATCTGGATGGCCTGGTGCTGGCACGATCGCACTTCAATCATTCGGCCAACTACCGCTCGGTGGTGGCCTTCGGACGCGCCGTCACGGTCGAGGATCCGCAGCAGAAAGCCGCGGCACTGGTGCACTTCATCGAAGCCCTGCTGCCAGGACGTGCCGCCGAGTCGCGCAGCAGCAATGCCAAGGAACTGGCTGCCACCCAGGTGCTGCGCTTCGAGATCGTCGACGCCAGCGCCAAGCAGCGCAGCGGCGCCCCCAAGGATGCCGAAGATGACGCACGGCTGCCGTACTGGGCCGGCGTGGTTCCGCTGCGCATGCGGCCGGAAAATCCCATCGCCATACCCGGCCTGGCTGCCGACATCGATCTTCCTCCTTCCGTGCGCCGGTTGCTGGCATGCGAGGCCCAGCCATCATGATCGACTATCGGCGCGACCACCCGATCACACCCAACCAGGCATACGACCTGTATCAGGCATCGACCCTGGGCGAACGACGCCCGATCGACGACAGCACGCGCTTCGCGGCCATGCTGCGGCATGCCAACCTGGTGATCACCGCGTGGGATGGCGATCTGCTGGTTGGCATTTCGCGCTGCCTGAGTGATTTCGTGTGGACCACCTACCTGGCCGACCTGGCCGTGCGCGCCTCGCATCAGCGGCAAGGCATCGGCAAGGCGCTCATGCGCCACACCCAGGCCGCAGCGCCACAAGCCAAGCTACTGCTGCTTGCCGCGCCGGCAGCCGCGCACTACTACCCACATGTGGGATTTGCGCCAGTTCCCAACGCATGGCAGCTCGACAGCCAGGCAATGCTGCGCTGAATCGACGTGATGCGCGCGACCGCACGCCAGCGGCTCGCGCCCGGCGCACGTGCAATGCCTTGTCCTTCAGATGCCAAGTTGCGCGTCGCATCCGTGCAGGACAGCGGTTATCATCGCCGGGCGCGGCACCGGCTGGCGCATTGGTTTGCCGACGATGCCAACACCTCCACTCCCCCGCGCACCTGCTCCGCCTCGCCGCATCGGTCTTGCCACCGCGCTCATGGGCGCGTTCGCTGGCGGGGCGCTGTGGACGCTGCTGTCGCTGCGCGCGAGTGGCGATCTGGCCTGGTTCGCCTTCGTGGTGGCAATGGTCACGGTGTGGACGCTGCGCGCGCACGGTTACGCTGCCCGCTGGCCCGGCATCGCGCTGGCGCCCCTGTGCGTCGCACTGGCCGCCGCCTATGCGTTCTATCTGCAGGCGGTGACGCGTGTCGCTGGCATGCTCGGCATCTCGATCCGCGAGGCTTTCATGAAGATGCACGCTGGATTTGCCTTCGATCTCGCCCGCGTCAATCTCAACACCGCGAGCCTGACCATGGTCGTCGTCGCAGCCGTGCTGGCGATGCTGGCCATGTGCTGGCCTGCTGCCAACCCGCCACGCTGAGCGCCGCCATTCAGCTGGCGATGATGCGATCGACCGCGGCCTGCGCTTCGTCGAGCAGTACGCGCAGGTGTTCGCGGCTGCGGAAACTCTCGGCATAGATCTTGTAAATGTCCTCGGTGCCCGAGGGGCGAGCCGCGAACCAGCCATTGGCCGCGCACACCTTGATGCCGCCGATCGGTGCGCCATTGCCGGTGGTGCGATCCAATATCCGCTCGACGCGCTCTCCGGCCAGCGTCCCGATCTCCAGTTGCTGGGGCGTTAAGGCCGCCAGGCGCGCCTTCTGCTCGCGCGTGGCGCGCGCGTCGACCCGATCGAAAAACGGTTCTCCGAGCTGCGCGCACAATGCCGCGTAGCATTCGCCCGGATCACGATCGCGGCGTGCGGTGATTTCGGCGGCGAGCAGGGCCGGCGCAATGCCATCCTTGTCGGTCGTCCATGCCGTTCCGTCGCGGCGCAGGAATGACGCCCCGGCGCTTTCCTCGCCACCAAATCCGAGCGAGCCGTCGAACAAGCCATCGACGAACCACTTGAACCCGACGGGCACCTCGCAGACCGTCCGCCCCAGCCGCTGCCCGACGCGATCGATCATGGCGCTGCTGACCACGCTCTTGCCGATGGCTGCGTCGCTGCGCCATTGCGTGCGCTCGCGGAACAGGTAATCGATCATCGTTGCCAGATAGTGGTTGGCGGGCATCAAACCATGGCTGCGCGAAACGATGCCGTGACGATCGTGATCGGTGTCGCACGCCACGGCAATATCGTAGCGGTCGCGCAAGGCGAGCAGCCGCTGCATCGCCGGTGGCGAGGACGGGTCCATGCGCACGCGGCCGTCCCAGTCCAGGCTCATGAACGCAAACCGCGGATCGACTTCAAGGCTGACAATGTCGAAGGCAATGCCCCAACGTTCGGCAATGCGCGGCCAGTAGCGCACGCCCGCACCGCCCAGCGGATCGACGGCCATGCGCAGACCAGCGGCGCGGATCGCGTCGAAATCGATGAGCGATCCCAGGTCGTCGACATAGGTGCCAAGAAAGTCATGCTCGCGTGTGCTGCTGGCACGCCGGGCCTGGGCCAGCGGCAGTCGACGCACGTCGCGCAAACCATCGGCCAGCAGCTCGTTGGCGCGCTGCTGGATCCAGCCGGTCACGCGTGCATCCGCAGGACCGCCATTGGGCGGGTTGTATTTGAATCCCCCGTCCTCGGGTGGGTTGTGCGAAGGCGTGGCGACGATGCCATCGGCCAGTCCATGCTGCCGTCCGCGATTCCAGCACAGGATCGCATGCGACAATGCCGGGGTCGGAGTGAATTCGCCATCCTGGGCGATCCGGGTTTCCACGCCGTGCGCGGCAAGCACTTCGAGTGCGCTGTCCTGCGCCAACGCCGACAGGGCGTGGGTGTCGATACCCAGGAACAGCGGCCCGTCGATGCCCGCCTGCACGCGGTATTCGCAGATCGCCTGGGTGATTGCCAGCACATGCGCCTCGTTGAAGCTGGCATTGAGCGAGCTGCCGCGATGCCCCGAAGTGCCAAATCCCACGCGCTGTGCCGCGATCGCCGCATCGGGCTGCGTGTCGAAATACGCCGCCTGCAGCGCAACGACATCGACCAGCTTGCCGGTCGATGCGGGCTGTCCCGCCAGCGGATGCCATTTCGCATTCATGCCGTACTCCCTCGCTGGCGGCGGTAACGCCGGATCAGGGCGTTGGTCGAACTGTCATGCGCAAGCCGCGGCGTCCCGGGCGCAGCCAACTCCGCACTGATGCGCTTGGCCAGCACCTTGCCCAGCTCGACCCCCCACTGATCGAACGAATCGATGTCCCAGATCGCGCCTTGCACGAAGGTGCTGTGCTCGTACAACGCGACCAGCGCGCCGAGCGTGCGCGGGTCGAGTCGGTGCGCAAGCAGGGTGTTGCTCGGTCGATTGCCTTCGAACACCTTGTGCGGCACCAACGCGGGTGCAACGCCTTCCGCGCGCGCCTCGGCGGCGGTCTTGCCGAATGCCAGCGCTTCGCCCTGGGCCAGCAGATTGGCGATGAGCAGGTCGTGCTGATCGGCGATCGGATGGTCGGTTGCGCAAAACCCGAGGAAATCGCAGGCAATGCGCCGCGTGCCCTGATGGATGAGCTGGTAGAACGAGTGTTGGCCGTTGGTGCCTGGCTCGCCCCACACGATGGGACACGTTTCCACGCCAACCGCTCGCCCGGCCTGGGTCACGCGCTTGCCGTTGCTCTCCATGATCAGCTGCTGCAGATAGGCCGGAAACCGCTTCAGATAGTGTGCATACGGCAGCACGGCCAGACTTTCCATGCCGAGGAAATTGACATTCCAGATGGCCAGCAGCGCGTGCAGAACCGGCACATTGCGCGCCAGGGGCGCCTTGCGGAAATGCTCGTCCATGGCATGAAAGCCGGCGAGCAGCTCGTGGAAATGTCGCGGCCCGATGGCCAGCATCGTCGACAGCCCAATGGCGCTGTCCATCGAGTAGCGACCACCAACCCAGTCCCAGAAGCCGAACATGTTGGCAGTGTCGATGCCAAACGCGGCGACTTCGGCCGCATGGGTCGACACCGCGACGAAATGCCGGGCCACCGCGCGCTCGTCGCCCAGTGCCGCAAGCAGCCAACGCCGCGCCGCATGCGCATTGGCCAGCGTTTCCTGGGTGGTGAAGGTCTTGGAGCAGACGATGAACAGCGTGCGCGCCGGATCCAGATCACGCGTGGCCTCGGCAAAATCGGCACCATCCACGTTGGACACGAAGCGCATGTCGAGCGTGCGATCGGAGTAATGGCGCAGCGCCTCATAGGCCATCACCGGGCCGAGATCGGAACCACCGATGCCAATGTTGACGATGTGACGGATGCGCTCACCGGTATGCCCCTTCCAGCGTCCGGAACGCACGCGTTCGCAGAATGACGCCATGCGATCGAGCACCGCATGCACATCAGCGACCACATCGTGCCCATCAACCTTCAACCGCCGTCCCCTGGGCATGCGCAATGCCACATGCAGCGCCGCCCGATGCTCGGTGGTGTTGATGCGCTCGCCGGCGAACATCGCGTCGATGCGGCCGCGCAGACCGCGCGCCTGCGCCAGATCCAGCAGCAGCGCCAGCGCGCGATCATCGATGCGCTGCTTGGCGTAATCGAAGTACACCCCGGCGGCCTGCAGTGCGTAACGCGTGCCGCGAGCGGCATCGTCAGCAAACAGCTCGCGCAGGTGGCGACGGCGCAGCACGGTGGCGTGACGCTGCAATGCCTTCCACTGCGGGCTTGCGGCAAGCGGGCGCTGCGGCGTTGGAGATTTTCTTCTGGGTTTCATGTCGTTGGCGATGAATGAAGGCGGGCGAAAGCAGCGCTGCGGGCAGCCGCGCCGTCCCTGCGCTCAGGATGAATCACACCTCACGCACGGCCCCACCGATCTCCGCGTGCGTTCAATGCCCGCCGCCGCCCTCGATCGCCTTAAGCTCGGCAATCAGATGATTAGCGGCTTCCTTGCCGTCGGCGTACAGCATGCGCGTGTTGTCGGCGTAAAACAGCGCATTCTCGATGCCTGCAAAGCCGGTGCCCTTGCCGCGCTTGATCACGATGGTCTGGCGGGCCTCGACCACATCGAGGATCGGCATGCCGTAGATCGGCGAGGCCTTGTCGGTTTTCGCCGCCGGATTCACCACGTCGTTGGCACCGATCACGATCGCCACGTCGCAGGTCTTGAACTCGGGATTGATGTCGTCCATGTCGGCGATGAGATCGTAGGGCACGCCCGCCTCGGCCAGCAGCACGTTCATGTGGCCGGGCATGCGTCCGGCCACCGGGTGGATCGCAAAACGCACTTCCTTGCCGGCCTTGATCAAGGCCTGCGACAGTTCCCAGATCTTGTGCTGTGCCTGCGCCACCGCCATGCCGTAGCCAGGCACGATGATGACCTTCTCGGCCATGTACAGCAGCGAGGCCGCATCGGCGGCATCGATCGGCTTCTGCGCGCCGGCGATCGCACTGCCCTCGCCGCCACCACCGAAGTTGGAGAACAGCACGTTGCTGATCGGCCGGTTCATCGCCTTGGCCATGAGCTGGGTGAGGAAGGTGCCCGCAGCACCGACCACCATGCCGGCCACGATCAGCGCCTCGATGCCCATCGCATAGCCTTCGAACGCGACCGCAAGGCCGGTGAAGGCGTTGTACAGCGAGATCACCACCGGCATGTCGGCGCCACCGATCGGCAGCGTCATGAGCACGCCAAACAGCAGCGCGAGCGCGAAGAACACCACGATCAGGGTCGGGTCGAGCTTCCACAGCAGCAGCGCGAGCCCGGCCGCGAGCGCGGCCACGAACACGAGGAAGTTGACG
>WBZO01001368.1_pt1 | contig 38547 bp, 32 predicted proteins | sample 5204261 | NCBI WGS metagenome assembly WBZO01 (sample SAMN12412400, study PRJNA552823) | activated sludge metagenome | isolation source: activated sludge from anammox sidestream of wastewater treatment plant... | place: USA: North Carolina | collected 2017-09
ATTATATTGCTTCCTCTCCATCTCTTAATTTGTACCCCTTTCCTCGTCTTTTTCTTCTCCATGCCTGCCTCATGGCAGGCATGGTTTTCTATCTTAACATACTGTCCAGTTTTTGGGGTACATTATATACAGCTTATATTTTAAGAGAATCCTTTGGGCAACTCTGGAGTTATAAGACGGAAGGTTTGGGCACGACAGTTCTTCGACAACTGGAAAGAATCTCTGAAATGGCAAAGATTAGAACCCTATGAGAAGTTTGCTGCGATGATAGAACGGCACTGGGATGGCATCGCTGTCTATAGCAAACCTGAGAATAACGTTTCCTTAGGTTTTGTTGAAGGATTGAACAATAAGATTCGAGTGATCCAAAGAAGGGCTTACGGGTTACGTGACGAGGAGTATCTCCGACTGAAAATCCTTACTTGTATGCTCAGGAAGATATAAAAGAACCCACACGGCTATACGATGTCCCTTAATTCTTTTGCCATTAGCTTTCTTTCTAATTCCTGTTCAGCAACATTTTGAATATCTTCGATGTTGAAGGGATAAATGATTTTTTCCGGATTAATCATACCTTTTATATAGCTTCGCATAAAAAACGATATTATAGAGCTTTGAAATGGCTCTAATGGATGCATTTCACGTCTCATGGTTAAAGTAATGCGATATAGCTAATCGTATTTTTTATGTTTTTTCTTTATCCCTGAGTTAAATTCCAATAATTTCTCCCAATCAATTTTTCCGTCTATACAAAACCGCTGGGCAAATTCCAAGGTAAATTTATTCACGACAACACTATAAGCTTCAAGAAATTTTTCATTTTTTTGTTTTGCTTTATGACCGATGGGTTCAATAATGTCAATGTAAAAACTTTCACTTTCCGAAATCAATTGCCAAAATTCCTGTCCACAAATTTTATAGTAACCATCCTTTTCAGGATTTTTATTTTTCTTATTTCCAAAACAACATCCGTTTACCGCAATTACTCTTTTGTCTGTCTGGTTTTCTAAAATTTTTTTGGCATTTTTGAAATTAATTTTCAACTGCTTGATTTGGCTTGCATTGCCCCAATTCCATCCAGCTTTTATTTCTACGATATAGATGCAATTATTCTTTTCGAATTCCAAATCAATCCCTGTTAACTGTGATTTTTTCGCACTAAAAACTCTGTCGCATACAAAAATTGCCAAACCCTCAATAAATTCACCAAATAAAGTTTCTTCTTGAGATTGAATAAAAGCATCTAAAAATCCTTTTATTAAATCTTGGGCAGTCAAAATATTTTTGGCCCTAAACAAATAAGGATTTTTCTGCTTAAGAATTTTATCTAATTCTGTTTTAATCGTAATATATTCAAGTCGTTTTTGATGAAAAGCGGAAATATGCTTTTCTGCATATTCGTAAATTTCATTTAGATTTAACTGATTCATATCTTACCTTTGGTTCAAACAATACAAATTCTTTTTCTGTCGGGTGATTTTTCTTAAACATTTCCACATATTCAGGTAATATTTCTATACCAATAGAATTACGGCGCATCAATTTTGCCACACTCAACGTTGTGCCTGAACCTGCAAATGGGTCTAATACCCAATCATGTTCTTTTGTAAATAGTTTGATAAACCATTCAGGTAAGGCTTTCGGAAAAGTCGCACTGTGGTTTTTATTGTTACATTCTGTTGCTAAATGTAGAACATTTGTAGGATATGCCTTATCTCTCTTGAGCCAATTAGAAATATTTTTACCAAAGCCGCTTCCATTTTTGGAATTATCACGGATTTTATCTGTATCGCTTAGATTTTTTAATCTATCTTTCACCCAATCACCAACAGGAACCATTACTTCTTCTTGATACATTTTAAACTTTTTGCATTTATTAAACTGCAATAGCCTTTCCCAAGCATCACGAAAACGATTAGGCCACTTGCCTGGATAACAATTTTTTTTATGCCAAATAAATTCTTCCGTCCAGAGCCATCCTTGCTTTCGCAAGGCTAAAATTAATTCCAAAACATATGTGTGTCTTTCACCATTCTCAGCCTTTTCCTTGATGTTTAAAATAAAAGTTCCTTCAGATTTCAAAACTCTTAATAATTCTGTTGAAATAGGTAAAAACCATTCAATGTATTTATCTGGTTGAATTCCCCCATAAGTATTTTCCCGTCTATCTGCATAAGGAGGTGATGTAAAAATCAAATCAACAGAGTTATCTTTAAATGTTTTTAGCACATCTTTGCAATCACCTAATAAAATATTTGTTAATATTTCCATAGTCAGTTATAGACTTAAAATATTTTACTCAAACGACATTTAGCAAAATGGAATCAACGGTTTATTCTTCGGCTTCCTCTACATCCACAGCCTCATTGAAGGTTGGTTCTATTTCAATGATTGAAAATTTATTATTTTGTTTATCTTTATGTGTTGAAAGGTCGTGACAATCACCAATAAAAAATTCTGCACATCTACAAGCCTCTTCTTCGTTATCAGCTTCAATTGTTACTGCATAGGACCTTACTAAACTTACTAGGTATGTTTTCATTTCTCACATCTGTTAAATCAATTGAATTGTGGGATAAATTTACCTTTATAGGGATGCAATCTGTGGACATGTTTCGTGGTATCTGCTTCTTTGAGATTATCAAAAGATAATGCCCAATTCAAATCATCTCCAAGTTTGTCTTTCCACGCAATTTCCCTTTTTCCTATATAAGATTCGTAGTATTTGAGTAAATCTCGTTTGTGAATTTGTACGGCACCATTAGTCCCAATCTTTTTTATTCTTCCATACTGAATAAGATAAGAAATATTTGAAGTGGTGACGTTTTTCTTCAAATAGTCGCTTGCCCATTCACTGGCCTCTTTTATTGTTAATAAATCTTTCTCAACGATCATTTTTGTATAGCCATTCATTTCATTACAAATAGTAAGGCATAATTAGATGTAGCCTGAGGTGACCACCTTATTTTGCAAGCCATTTGGACATCCTTTTTTTCAACTCCCTCGTGGGATATTATTCTGATCTCGACAAGTTGCTTCAAACCCGCATCCACCCGTAGTCTGAAATAAAAATCTGCCATAATATCATTAATGGTGACATTGCCAGGCAAGGACTGAATCATTTGAATAACTTGCTGTTTTACTCCTGTCATTTAACCTCCTCCGCCAAGTTCTTATTTATCCAAGACTAGTTATTTTCTCAACAGGTTATTATGGTGTTTGAACATAATTTTAATTTAAACAATGCGCAAAATATTCTCAAGACAAATTTGAAATCAGGTATGCAGGATGTTGCAGGAGTGAAGCTTGACATGGAGAATTTCCTGAATATTGCGGGCTTGCTGCCGGATGATCCCATCTACCGTAAAGGGCATAGACGTGTGGTGTGGGGTAAATTATCCTCAGCAATAGGGAAGAGAACGGCAAGATTCTTGATTGAGAACGGGCGAGGCATCTCCCCGGATGACGATGCCAGTTTCAAGAAGCGTTTATCAAGCAAGCATTACTTTTTTTCAAACAGTTTTTTCATCCCCTCAAATGTCTTCGACACGCCTTCTTTTGCCGTTTCATCAATTCCTTTGACCGATTCTGTTACGGTGCCAATTCCCTTTTCAATGGTTTTGCCTGATCCCTTGACTGCTTCGAGAATCGCCTTGTATATTGCATCTGCTAACTTCTCAATAACTGCAGGAAAGCTCGCACTGCCGGACTCTTTTCCTATATCGTTCAGTTGCACTTTCATAAGCGGTATGTCCAGCGTTTTCCCCTGTAATAAGGTGGCGCTCAGCCGTATTTTCCCATTTTGAAGTAAAAATGTGTGTATTTGCACATGTTTCTTTTCCTTTTGCCCGCTTGAGGATTCACCGGGCTCTTTTGTTTGTGAACGGGACGACGAGGAATAGGATTCAATATTTTTCTTAATCTTGCCAATGTTGCTTCCTTCAACGGATGTTTCATATGTTATCTCTGGGCCGTCGATAAGAATATCCCGAATGATTACGGTATCGGAGAAAATGGAAAGGGGCTCAATATCTATGGTAACGGTATCAAATTTTAATGCAGAATCCGCATGAAAGCCTTCGGGGTTGCCTATGATAAGTCCGTGTATTTCGCCGTGTCCGGAAAAAAGCGACATCTTAACTTTTTGCAGATTTACGGGAGTTTGAGTAATTTTTGGCCCAAAGGATTCAACGCTTTTCTTTATGATAGTGTTGATAAAGAGTGAAAAAAAGATAAAAACGATAAGAATTATTGAAGGAATGGCAATAAGGGGAATTTTAACTCTATTTCTCATGTTTTGGTTTCCTTTCTATGGTGTTGGAATGAAAATATTCCTTGCCCAGGTTATCCTCTAAAATAGCGGCAAGTGAAGCTTTTCTGTCTCCTGTAATTTGTAACTATTCAGCGTACTTTCGCTCACAAACACTATGAGTGAACAAAATATTGATTCTGTAATCCCGAAGGGATGTCATTCTTATAGCATATCGTTATGCAATGACGATTAACCCTGTAGGGGCAGCATGGTATCATTGTTTTCCCGTCTGCCCGTTTTCCCTATCGGCTCCTAACTATTCTGAGAAAATATTCTCTCTCACCATCAGTTTCTCTGAATAGTTACTGTAATTTTATGTAAATCGTGTTTAAACGAAAACACATACTTTTGTCATTTCGACCGAAAGGGGAAATCTTCAAACTCCGCAGTTTCAATGCTTAAAAGATTTCTTGCTCCGCTCGAAATGACATTTTTAGTAGATTTTGTTCGTTGGCATGGTCCCGGAAGGACGTCCATCCGGACAGTTTAAAAGAAGCATAACTCTGTTGCATTAAAATAAAAAGCCTTACTGTCAAAATATTTATAAATAACACCTCGACAGTAAGGCATCTTTCTTTAACTGTTGAAGCAGCTTAAGCTGCTTACAGAGTCCTTTGCTTTGTGTTCTCTGATCACTCAGGGTTTACCTTTGTCGAAATATTTATTTTTTTTCTGGATTGATAATTATTTATAAAAAAGTGCAAGGTACAGTAATGATTAATAACATCTATTTAAATCTATTTCAAGCAATAATTTCATCGATAAAAGGCTATGCACTCTTCGTCAATCTCGCCGTTTTAGTTGAAAGATGGGTTTTCTTTTGCTCAATTCAGCTCTTTCTTAAGCGAAGCTATTTAAAACGTCAACAGATCTATCAGTTCCTTCCTCGAAAATGACTTGAATAGGACATCGTCCGATTCTACTACGGAATTCATGAGGGTGGCCTTGGTGGTGATCATGGCATCGATCTTTTCTTCGAGTGTGCCCTTGGTAATGAGCTTGAAGACTTGCACGCCACGAGTCTGGCCGATGCGGTGTACGCGGTCGGTGGCCTGGTCCTCCCGTGCGGCGTTCCACCAGCGGTCGTAGTGGATGACCACCGAGGCCGAGGTCAGGTCGATGCCTAAACCGCCAGCCATGAGGCTCCCCAGGAAGACGTTGCAATCAGGGTCATTCTGGAATCGCTCGACGACCTTGCCACGGTTCAAAGTGTTACCGCGTAAGGTCTCGTATCTGACATGGATACTGCTCAACCAGTCACCAATGATGTCGAGCATCTCCAGATACTGGGAGAAGACTACGACTTTTTTTCCGGCCTCCAGTGTCTCTTCCATGATCTCCTTGAAGATCTCGAATTTGCCCGAGGTAGTTCCTTTGGGAGTGGTTCCGTTCAGTACCAGTTTGGGATGGTCGCAGAGTCGTTTCAATTTGGTAAGCAAGGCAAAGATGTGGATGTATTCCACAGGTTGGCTTTCATCCTTCAGCTTTGCAATTAGCTTGCTTCCCCGTTCACTCACGATGTCTCTGTACATAACAATCTGGGTTGGCACTAATGTGCAATATCGCTTCTCTTCGGTTTTTGGCGGAAGCTCTGTAAGCACGTCTTTCTTGAGTCGTCTTAATTTAAAGGGATGAATGATCTTTTTTAACATCTCGCGCTTTTCATTGTCCTGATATTTCGTGATAGGATTCTCGTATCGTTTTCTGAAGTCATCTATGCTTCCCAGATAGCCTGGCATGAGGAAATCGAAGATTGACCATAATTCCGTCAGCCGGTTTTCAATGGGGGTGCCTGTCAGCGCCAGACGGCGCTTTGAGTTAAGAAACTTAGTTGCCTTGCGCATCTGTGTGTTGTGATTCTTGATTTTTTGCGCTTCGTCCAGTACTACGTAATTCCATTGAATCTTGCTCAGACCTTCAACATCACGGGAAAGGATGCTGTAGGTTGTTAATACGATGGATGGGAGACTATCGGAAAGGAGGGTGTTTCTCTCTTTCCCGTAAAACAGGGCTATCTTTAATTCAGGCGCATAGCTCTGAAATTTGGATTTCCAGTGATCCAGCACGGATGTGGGACAGATGACCAGGTTAGGCATGCTCGGCTCATTTTGTAACGCAGAGAGGAGTACCACCATTGCCTGATGTGTCTTGCCCAGTCCCATCTCATCGGCCAGAATGCCGTTAAAGTTGTTCGTATGCAGGAACCAGAGCCAGTCATAGCCTGATTGCTGATAGGTGCGTAATTCTCCCTTGTATGAAGTAACGGATGGCGCAGGTTGCGGCGGTGTGATACGGTCAAAATTCGCCAAATATTTTTGCGTTTCATGACAAACGGTTACCTGTGTTTCCCTGCCGCATTCAGCACGGGTTCTCAGGTATCCCAATTTCGGCATCTTGATTCGCCCGTTTTCAATGACGCCGTTTCCACGCTGCCAGAGGTCCATGATATCCTTGGGAATTTCTATATAATCCGTGCCCTTTCTCATGCAGCGGTTTTTATCCATGCAGGATAAGATCTCTGAAAGTGTGATCGTGTGTCTCCCTACGGTATACGTAGGATCCAGCCAAAGCCAATCGGTATCACAAGACTCCACCTGCACATGAGAAACATCGGGCTTGTCATGAACCTCTATGCCTTCTAACCGTTTTGAAGGTTTAAAGGAAGGATCATTAAGTAATTGATTGAAATCACCTTTCAAGAAATCAACGGCGTCCTTTTCCTTATAAACAAGCGGTTTTTGTTTATGAAAATAGGGTTTCAGGTTGAAGGGAATAGACTCCACCGGTCTATAAGAGTTGTTAAGCCATACCCATTCTTCACTGATGCGGTGCTCAGCTAATTGTTCCCACGGAAACGCTTGCGTCTCTTTTTTACCGGAACTCTTCAATTTCAGGATGGGTGACAACTCAACATGCCCGTCATTGTTTATATCGGCATGAAGATAGGGGACGAGTGGCGTTTTATAGAGCTTGACTTTTCTTGCCCGTTCGGATAATTCTACCTTGTTGTCGGTGAATCTCGTTAATTTTTCAAAAATGTTTGGACTTTTTTTTGTTGAGATGTGAAATACCGTTTCATCACCGCCATGAGGTGAAACCAGTTTGATTTCGAGTTGCGGTCCGCCATTAAGCAAGTCTACCTTGATATTGAAATGATCAAAGTCAGAAAAAATTTCGCTTAAAATATTTGCGGGGCCCGGCTCGTAAGAAGAAAATGGCAAAAATCTCGTAAAAATATTATCGGTATTAAAAAGCGTTTTTTGTCGTAAGGACAGCGGTTTACAACGCTTCTCCTTGCCTCTCTGCTCAATCCACTCCAAGAGAGTGGCAACAACGTGCTTGCATATCTCCCCATCTGAGGCATACAAACACTCACAATCCATTTCATATATTTCTTCTTCATCAGAAAATATGAAGACGCTGTAAGGCGCTGTTTCACTGCCCACAACCTCAGCCGCCAATTCCCCGTTATTATAGCTCAGATTATGTACGCGACCATTTCTGCGATAGGAAAGACCGCGACTATAGACACTGTTGTTGGAAATTGATCTGATATATTCAGCCGTAATGGTATCCAAAAAGGAAGCGCTCATGCCTTCATGCCCCTGTAAAATGTATTACGATTTTGAGAAAGGAACTAACATATACAAGATATATACCAATTTATGAATAAAAAATCAACTAATGACCTCAAATTTTTTTTGAGAGATTCGGGAAGAAAAGAGATACGTGAGGTTTTGGATAAGGATGACGTGATTGGACGCCCCCGTTGTGAACGTGTGGTAAAGTCCTACCAGAGGTTTATTGTGAGGCGATGGATATGGTAAACGATTTGAGATAGAAGTTCTATCTCCACGAGCATCCGCTGCAAGTCCATTTACTGCTTTGTCTAAAGTTGCTGGCATGTCAAAAATATTCTAACCTTTTTGGGGTTGCCGAAGTTGCAAAGAACGATCTTGGCGAAGCGTAGCCACGACAGCAACCCCGTTCTCCATTCAGAAGAAATGTGCCGGTTCCTGCCATCTCGCCCCTGTTTCAGCGTTTTACACACCCCTGTATCACCTCTTTCCGGAGGGGACTCAAAAGTTTGAAATTCCTTAACATTTAATTAGGGCATATCTCTGTGGTTTCAAAAAGGCTTTTTGTTGCTAAATACACATGAAGACATCGAACAATAAAGAGATAAACAAAGGTGCTTTTATTTTCCCCCTGATGGCCGAAGAATTACCCGCCGGCTTGATATGATATTCACCAGATTATCCGCTATATCTTGTTTCGTCTCACATCCGGATTCAATTTTCTTGCGTGCATTGATCAAATAAGCCTTGTGCGTACATCTTGTAATTTCGTTCTGATTATTGGCCACAACTAAATCTGCACCGTTTTCAACCAGAGACGCATATGCTTTTTCTATAAGATCATTTTTTGACAAACCTGTTTCTAATTTAAAACTTACTAAAAAAGCACGAGGCCATGTCTTCCTTATCAGCTTGATAACCTTGGGTGTCTTTATAAAGGATACCACTAGCTTGTCTTTATTCGAAGGTATCTTGCCATTACTACATGCTTCCGGGGTGTAGTCAAGTACTGCCATAGCATGTACGATAGCATCGAATGGTGCATCTTTTAACTTTTCCTGGATTGTAGCTAATAAATCATCGGTTGTCTCTATCTCAATACCGGTAAGCCGACGGGCACAATCTTTCTCTAACAAAGCAACGTCTGGAATACTGCTACCTACCCCATAGATAAACGTTACATTGGCGCCATATTTCAGGAGTTCTGTTGCAATCATAGTCCCCAATATCCCGGTCGATTTATTGCTGATGTACCTCACGGAATCGATGTAGCCTCTCGTTGGCCCGGAGGTTACCATGACACGCACTCCTTCCAGACGCCTCATGTTTACAACCTTTCTTAAAAGACCATATACTGATTTCTTTAACCAAGACATGCTACGGCACACTTATGCCTCTTCAATAGGAATGGAGAAAATTATAATATTTCTGACGACTTATTACAACATTAAGGAATAAAAGCCGATAAAATCGTATGAGCAAATATAAGCTAGACGTTCGCTACAAATTGGAATACCGTTCGCTAGTCTGTAAATCACCTTTTGTACTGAATTACCAATCCCTTTATTTCTTCCGTCTAAGGGAGAATTATCAACAGTTTTTTGTGTCAGGAATAGCCAACGTAAATTAATGTGTTATGCGACGACCAATTGTTCCCATAACGTTATTGCTCATATGTGGCATATGTATAGGGTCATGCACGAAGATTCCCGTGTATTTTACCGTTGGAACGGGTTTTGTAATGTGGATGTGCTGTCTGGTGACCTTCGTTGCTCATAAATTCAGCAAATTTTCTCTTCCGTGTCTGGCAATCTTTTTTATCGTGGCATCAATAGCATATTATGATTCCAGGAAAGATCTCTTTCCAGTCAATCATATTGACCATATTCTCACTACCAGCAAATCTCTTCTCCGTATATCAGGTACAATTATAAAACCACCTATTATCTGGGATGAAAAGATCCTGAACGCACGCGCACTTCATGCAAAATCAGAACAATCTCAAAAAAGATCCGACAGGAAGATATCATTTATCATTCGTGCTGAAGCGGTAGAAACTTCTTTGGGATGGCAAGATATATCCGGCGTTTTAAAAGTAAATTTATATCTATCAAAAGAGGAATCTTTTGAGATAAATAAGAATGTTTCAGTTTTAAAAAAATTGGGTTATGGACAAAGGGTGGTACTCTTCGGTTCTGCATTCCTCCCAAATCCTCCGGCCAACCCGGGAGAATTTGATTATCTGCGGTATCTGCAAAGACAAATGCCCTCGATTCGGGGTTTAATGACCATAGTAAACACAAAGAATATAAAAACGAAGCCCGGGGATTGCCGGAACTGGATGTATTGCTTCGTATATGCTTTATCCAACAAGCTAAACAACACAATTTACACGCATACTTTTAGCAACAGCGCTCCGTTGATCAGCAGTATGTTGCTAGGCAACAGGATCGACCTTTCAAACGAAACGATCGACAATTTTATGAAAACAGGCATTATTCATTTTATTGCTGTAAGTGGTTTTAATGTTGGAATTGTGGTCTTTGCTGTCGTTACACCGTTGCGTTTTTTAAGAATAAATCAAACTTTATTAACCATTATCATTCTGATTACCATTATTTTTTATGCTTTTTTGACAGGACTTAACCCGCCGGTGCTTCGTGCAAGCATTATGGCTTTTGTTTTCTTCTGCAGTTTTTTCGTGCGCAGGCAGTGGGATATCACGAGTGGCATCTTTGCCGCAGTTTTCTTTATTCTTATCCGAAATCCATCAGATCTTTTTGACATCGGATTTCAATTGTCCGTATTGGCGACGATGGGAATTGTCTATGGATCTGCAAAGATCGAAGAAACCTTGTTTAAAACAGCCCTGTTTGTTGAAAAATTGCAGGTAAAGGCTGAACGTGGAAGGCTATTTTTCTTAAAAAAATATCTACGAAAATCTTTCTGCATTTCCCTGGCCGCCTGGCTGGCGACTCTCCCCGTAACGGCTTATTATTTTCATCTCTTCACCCCTTTTGTTGTTATCGTGAACATCTTGGTATTTCCTCTGTTTTGGATAATTATCGTTTGCGGTATTATTTTGTTGACACTTGGAATAGCATGTCCCCCATTAGCCATCGTTTCTGCATGGTTGGCTTCCTATACAAATCTTATATTAGAATCCCTTATTTCAAATCTTGTGTCGTTGCCTTATTCTTATTTTTATGTCTGCGGGCCTTCGCCAGCGGGAATTGTTGTGTACTATCTGTTCGGTATTCTCTTTCTCTATAGGCATTATTTATCTATAAATTATCCTCAACTGGTACTCCTTGGCCTGTTGAGTGCCCATGTTTTGATCTTTCCCGATTTTCGTAAATTTTCCAGTCGTTCTTTAACAATCACGTGTTTGGATGTGGGGCATGGGGGCGCTCTCTTTATTCAATTTCCTAACGGAAAAAATATCTTATATGATGCAGGTTCATGGCAAAATAATAATGTAGGAAAATATATTATCGCTCCCTTCTTATGGAGTCAGCATGTTAAAAAGATCGACTTGGTAATTTTATCACACGAACACAAAGACCATGTGAATGGGTTGCCATCTCTCATCGAGAGATTCCAGGTAAAATCTGTTTATTCACAACGTCATTCGTTTACATCGCAAGAGGGACAAAAAATACTCTCGTTCCTGAGAAAAAACCATGTCAGCACCGCATCGCTTTCTTATGGGAATGAATTAAAGGGATTTGAGCCTGCCGCCATAAAGATATTAAATCCTCCGCCGTTTGCTTCTGACACTGCCGCAATAAATAACAATTCCTGTGTCTTAAAAATTGAATATCTTGGATATTCTGTCCTTTTCTGCGGCGACATTAAGGAGCAAGGTATAGAATTGCTCTTGTCAAAGGCTTCAGAAATCCGATCCGATATTATTCAGGTTCCACATCATGGCTCATCCATACGCAACTTGGAAATGCTTATCAATACCGTACAGCCAGCATACGCCTTCATAAATTCAAATGACGGTGTTGTTGCCAGCGATACCCTCAATATCCTGAAAAAGCATTGCGTCAATGTCCTGCAAACGCATTTGGATGGAGCAATAAAACTCAGCATTGATAAACAGGGAATAACAAGTTCTTCTTTTTTTCATAAAGCCTTCAAATAACTTCTTCCGCAAGATGCGTTTATTTTGCTAATTTTAAATTAGTCTGTATAATTAAACTTATGGATATTTGTACATTTAAGGCATAATTTCAGACACTTTAACATTTCTCATTAAAGCATATCCTTATGCCATTACCCCTTTGGATACTTACAGGTCCTACGGCAAGCGGAAAGACAGAACTTGGTTTAAAAATTAGCGATGATACCGGTATGGAGATAATCTCTGCAGATTCGATGCTCGTATATCGCGGCATGGATATTGGTACAGAGAAGCCCTCGCCTGATGTAAGAAATAAAATTCCGCATCATTTGATTGATATTGTCGATCCATGGGAAGAATATAGCGTAGGTCAGTATGTGAAAGATTTTGAGACTGTTACCCAAAGTCTTCGTCAACAGGGCAAGCAATTCATCATTGTGGGCGGAACGGCTCTCTATTTAAAAGCTATTATGGATGGCCTGTTTGAAGGCCCTCCGGCAGATTGGGAATATCGCAATTCCCTAAAGACCATTGCCGGGGAAAAAGGTCCACATTACTTGCATGCTCTGCTTAGTGAAATGGATCCTGAAACCGCCGGGAAGCTGCATTTCAATGATCAAAAGAGGATCATCCGGGCACTCGAGGTTTTTAAAACAACAAAGCAACGCATCTCATCGTTTCAAACTCAATTTGGCCATAAAAACCCTAAGTACGATTGTAATCTGGTTGCGATTGAGTACGAGCGTGATGCCTTATATAAACGTATAGAAACTCGCGTTGATCGTATGTTCGCGCGGGGTCTTCTTGATGAAGTCAGGGGCTTAGTAAGTAATCCGTTGGGTTTAAGCAGGCAGGCTTCACAGGCGCTTGGTTACAAAGAAATTATGGATTTTTTCAATGGGAAGTATACATTTTCAGAAGTTACTCATGAAATTAAACAAAGGACGCGACGATTTGCAAAAAGGCAGATGACATGGTTTAGGAGCTTTTCAAATATTCATTGGATTCATGCCGGGACAGAAAATGATACGACGAATCTTTCTGCGCAATTCCTTGCATGGTATACTACCGCAAAAAGACCCTATCAACAGAAATAACATCAATAAGGGATTCATCAGAAAAGAAATGAGTTTACCCGCCAACCCTCTAACTCCCAATCCGTGCACTCCTTTAAAAACTTAAATTTAACAAGAGTGAATAAACATCGTGATACACCATTACATTTTTTGACTCTTACTCACCAATAGGCTTTTCTTAAGTGAGCACCACAGATTATTTTTTTGAGACAATTTCCTGCAAAGATTTTAATCAAAGAAACATCTATATATCTCTTTCCAGCATTAACAACCATAAAGATTTAATTTATTTGTTTAATTATTGAATGTATTTGTCAATTTTAACGAATATGACTAAAAATTAAACAGCTTTTCTATAGTTTAGATAAATTAACAAAGAAAGCAATTATATTAAAGAAGTAATAACCTTAACTATTTAGGATATTTAATATTTGGATTGAGATACTTTGTTTTTTTGGTATCAGATTTGTGCAAACCAAAATTGTTAACATATAAAATTAACTTTTTAAGAAATAATACAAATGAAGTTAGAGCGTCTCCTTATTAAATCTAAATTTCAAAGCTTAAATAGTCAGAAACTTTCACAAGTGTTTAAAAACTCCAGAAAAAAATCTGCCTGGGGAATTGATATTAATGAATGCTTTTTAAGGGTGGCAAAAATCACTCAGGCATCTCATGAATTATTGATTGACGATCTCGGTATAATTGAAATTCCTCAGGTTCAATCTGAATCAAATGATTCACAATCCGCTGATGTCAAAAAGGCCATTCAAACTTTTCTTTCCAAACATAACATCTTAAAAGAAGACAAAGTTGTAATGTCTATTTCTGGACAATCTGTATTGCCCAGGTTCATTAACATCCCTCCTGTAGAAAAAAAACAGTTAAAAGGTATCGTAAATTATGAGGCGAAACAACAAATTCCCTTTGATCTCAAAGATATCGTATGGGATTATCAACAATTAACAGAAAAAGTTGCCGACACAAATAGTATAGAAGTTGGTCTATTTGCCTCCAAACGGGCAACACTCGATCAGTTATTGGCCAATATCTCCCCGCTCGAGGCCAGGTTAACTGCTATACAGGCCGTTCCACTTGCTATTTATAATCTTATTTCCTTCGATCAACAAATTAACGGTCTTACTATCATTATAAACTCGGAAACAGAAAGCACGGATCTCATTATTGTTGATGGCCTATATTTCTGGCTTAGAAGTATCCCGACCTCCAAAATAGATGCTGACCTTGTTAAAGAGATCCAGAGGTCCATGGAATATTACAAATCCTTAATGAGAGAGGCGTCTAATTTTCAGGCTATTTTACTCACGGGAAATAAATTTAACGAACCGAACAATGTTAAATTTATTACAGATAATTTTACCTATGAGGTAAAAATTTTTAAGACCTTAAACAATGTAAAATTATCAAGCAATATAAACGCTACCGATTTTAACGAAAATATACTACATTTTACACCTGCATTAGGACTGGCACTCCAGGGGATCGGCTTAGGCAGAATAAAGATTAACTTATTACCGCCGGAACAGATCAAGACCGCAGAGATTTCAAAAAAGAAACCATACGCTATCGCATCTCTCGGATGTTTAGCCTTGTCGCTTCTTATTCAATACTCTGGATTATATACCAGAAACACCTATCTTCAGAATTCTGAAACTCATTATCAAAAAGTATTGCAAAATATAAAAGAGCTTGAAGGAAAGTACAAAAATGCTGAAACGCATACTCAAACAAACAAGTCTGCGCTTGATCTTATTTCCTCTGTCGATCCTTCACGATTTATTTGGTTAGAAGGGTTGGATAAATTAGTATCTCTGATACCTAACAACGTATCTCTCAGCAATATCCAATCTTCATGGATAGACGAAGGCGCCATAAGCTCGTCAAAAAAAGTATCGACAGAGGCGGTTCAGCCCAAAAAAACAGTCGTGTCCACAAAGCCCGGCCCTCTGAAAAAACTGCTTCTTATGGGAATTAAAGGGGAAAGTCAAGAACCAAGTATGCGCTTTATAGAAGAACATATTATAAAACCTATTCAAAGTCTAACCCTCTTTGACCAAAAAGTTGCAGCATTTAAAAATGTGGAAATTGTACCTGGCTCTTCTCGCCAGGTGGAACGCAAAAACGGACAAGGTAACCACATCAGTTTTGAGATACGGTGGATTGTGAAATCAATCGATGAAATCCACGATGAGGAAAATTCGGTAACATCACTTAATGGAACATCAACACCACCCAATAAATCTTAAAGAGAAAACTAGAGTTCTTGCATAATTTATGAATACCATCAGGAATATAAATTTTTCGTATGTTAGAAAGATATGCTACGGCATCTCCACGAGAGTGTTGAACTTTTGGCCAGTTATTGGCATGGGTTTTTTAACTTTTCTGATACTCTTGTTTGTGTTTATTTTTCCGCTTTCTAACAAATGTGATAAGACCTTCAAGAATATGAAAGATTTATTTTCAGCGCTCGAAAAATATGCTGCAAAAAAAGACCTGTATAATGAGTCATGGATTGCTTCGAAAGGACAAGAGGCTGAAGTCTATAATAAAGAAATTGAAAAATGCAGATCTTTTCTTAAAGAGAAAGATGATCATCTGGAATCAGTTTTTATGATACAGGATACAGAAGAAAGGGTAATTAAGGTTGAAGACGAAGCGCTCTGGAAGAATGAGTATGAGAAAAGGATTTCAGCGTTATTAACAAAATTAGAGACAAATCACATTGCTATTGGCGATGGTGCTTTACCATTTCAAAATTGGGGACAGGTAATTCCTACCTGGGAAAATATTTTATCAGCTCAAAAAAAATTTTGGATTATAGAAGCAATTGTGAATATTGTTCTTAATAATCATAAAATTACAAAACTTGAAAAAATTACTTTTAAGGAATCATGCTGTTCATATGACCCCGCTTTTGCGCACATTTACTCTGCAATACCTATTACCATGAGGTTTGAGATACAGGCAGGCGGTATTCAATTTTTGCTGCACGATGTTTTAAAATCACCTATTCCTTTTGTTATAGAGGGTTTTAATATTTCAAGCACAAATAAAATTTCTAACCCCGACTTCTCCATAGAAAACAATAATCCTGTACATGTTGAAACAAGCAACAATGTGTCGAATTTCATTACTGACATTACAATTGATGCGTATATTATTGACTACAAGACATAAATTATTAAAAAAATGAATATGAAATATTTTATATTCAAACATTTTGAAAAATTCATCTTTGGTATTGCCGTTGGTTACCTTATATATACGGTAATTAGTGTCCTCATTACCGAAAGATTAAAAACACAGAATATTGATTCACAATTACGGTCACTATCAACGATGCTCGACAGAAAACTTGCAACAAGCAAACCCCCATCAATAAGTGCAGACCGGAAAGAAGCGGAACTCTTAAAATTGCGTTTAACAACTCCACCCGCTGCAAATCTTTTGTTGCGCCCATACCTCTTCAGTAATTCTCTATCAGATGGGTCAAAGACGGACATTACAACCAGGGATTTGCTAAAAAATCAAGAGATACTGCCCTCTTCCGTCACGGAGGATACCGCCCAAGGAACTACAGAATTTATCCTCAAAGGAGGGACGGCAGACATGGCATTGATTCAAGTTAGGAAATTTCATAGAGACACGTGGTGGACAGAAAGTTTTACCGTTGGGAAAGGAGAAATAATTGGCAGAGAGAGAAAAATTGGAGCCGAGACGGTTGATTTTCACACATTCTGTAAACTGACAGAAATTATCCCCTTTGCACCGAAACCATTCTTTACCAGGAAGACTACCGTTCTTCGGAACGAAAACAATGAATTTTTAGGTGTTGCACAGACACAAGAAAAGCATATGATCCCAACTTCACAAATCGTATTTGAAAGTATTAAAGGGGAGCCCTGCAATGTCTGGATAGGAGAGTTGGTTAAATTGGGAACAGAGACGGTTACCGTTTGTCCGGCCGTAAATACAATATCAACTCATTAACAATGTCTTTTTTAAAAGAGGTCTACATGAAAAGCATATTTACCCCAATTCCGCTTGTTGTACTGAGTATATCATTGCTCATCCTGGCACCGCGTCAACCCTTGGCACAAAATAAAAACGATTCCGGGGGAAACCATTCTCCTTCAAATAATTATTACCTTCAAACTGCAAAAATGTACTATGGGCTGAACGACTTCGCGAAGGCTATTAATGCGCTTGAATTGGCTATCCTTCTTGAGCCTAATAATACGGAACCACAAATGTTACTGAATGAATCCAAAAAAATTATGGAAGAAAAGAATGGCCCGTGCGCAACTACGGAAACGAAAACAATCTCATCAGAAGAGGCCATAACTCCAATGTCATCTGATACGGATATTTCCTCTTTATTACAAGACGCATATACTGCTATGGAAGGAGAGCAATATGGTGATGCCTTAAAAATAATCGATGCAGTGCTTGCCATAGACCCTATTCATAGAGAAGCATTATATCTCAAAGGGAAAGTGAACGATATAAAATATCAACGGTTTACAGAAAATCTGAAAACTACTCATGAACAAGAAAAACTAAAAAGCCGTGAATACCTCAGAGATGCAGCCATTCCTCATCAGGACACCTTAAGATTTCCTCCTAAAAAAGAATGGAGAGATATTTCAAAGCGTACACTCCCTGAATTAGACAAAATTGTTGAAGAAAACAAAAGAAAAACAGAACAACTGCGGATGATTCCCCATCCCGAAAAAAATGTAACGCCAAAAGTCATTGAAGATGCTCTGAATACGATCGTTTCATTTGAATTTTTAGATGCACCCCTCAAAGACGTTATTGTATTCATACGAGAAAAAACAAATGTTAACATGATCGTCGATTCAGATGCAGGAAGCGCCTCTGTTACCTTAAAACTTAAAGATGTACCATTACGAACCGCACTAAAATATATTTTACCGAATGGATATGAATATGTAATTGAAGGAGATATTATTCATGTTTATAGGCAAAAAATGGAGCTGCGAGTCTATGACGTGAGAGATGTTCTCATCAATCTTGACGATAAAGAACCCCTTGAATTTGACATTACAGCAGCCGCCACTAGCCAACTAACCATGCGTAAGAAAGAGGGGTATAAAACAAAGAATCCTTCAGACCGAATATGCGATCTGATAGAATTAATTGTAACCACCGTTGAACCACTATCGTGGTCAAATCGTGCCAGTGTTATTGGCTCCAGTGGAACGACCGGCAGCCCACGACACATCAATGTCATCGGTCAGGGTGAGGGAAGCATCATCGCACGAATGGGGCAACCTGGTGATCTGGTGGTGGTAAACAACAAATATGTCCATGAAAAAATTGAAGACCTACTAGCTTCCCTGCGGTCATCACAAAATCTTCAGGTAAATATCGAATCCCGTTTTATTACGGTTTCAGACAAATTTCTTGAGGATATTGGGAATAATTTGATGGGCAAAGATGTATCTATTGATACCGGAGCTGAAAATATTAAGGGAAACCTCAGCGGTAAAGACATTACTGGTTTCAGCCTTAATTATGCAATCTTAGGCGATCCTATGTTGTCAGGCTTTTTACGCGCTGTTCAGGAAAGTAAAGACTCAGAGTTCCTTACATCACCCCGCATAACTCTTTCTAATACCCAACGGGGGAATATTGCTGTTGTAAAAACCATTAACTACGTCCAAAGCACGTCTGTCTCCGAAGGAGTTGTAACACCGGTTATCGGTACAATACCCGAAGGCACAACCTTCGATGTAAGACCTATTGTGAGTTCGGACAGGAAATACATTCATTTGGAAGTAACTCCTTCCGTATTTCAGATTGAAACGATCGATTCTTTTCGTTTTAGTGGGGTAGGTACAGGAACCACATTCAGTGGAGGCGGTGCGTCAACCGCCAACATTCCTCCAGACCAAATAATCCAACTGCCTCAGGTAAATGTTTCTCAGGTCTCTGTAACAGTTTGTGTGCCTGATAGGGGAACACTCCTGATTGGCGGACTGGGTGCCATCACTAAAACTCACACGACATCGGGTATCCCTATTTTATCTAACATACCCCTCCTTAAAAGAATATTCACTCGTGATCAGAAGACCAGCAACAAATCGAATCTGATTATTCTTTTAAAACCAACGATCCTTATTAAGGAAGAATATGAAAAAAACTTATTGAACAGTCTGCCAAATAGAAAAATTAACTTTGTCCATACAAATAATAAAAATAAATAACAAACCTTTGTGATTGACTAATACATGAAAGTGTTTCGGCTTCTTGGAGGTATCGATATGCACAAAATATTTAGCACAAATACTCTCTTCCTGCTCCTCATCGTCCTGCTCATTGCAGTGCTACTCTTTAAGAACACGACAAACTGCGTTGTTGCCCAAGGAGAGGGGAATGCACAGCATGTCTTTGGTATTGTAGGAGAAAGACAAGGCAATAAACAACCATTCTACCTTGTAGATACCGTAGAACAAACTATCATGGTATATGAATATTTTCAGGGTGGAGGATTTGGGCTCGTGGCTACAAGAAATTATCAATTTGATAAAAAACTGCAGCAATATGGAAGAATTTATGGTCTATCTATTGAAAATGTAAAGGCAGAACTCTCGAAAGGACAAACGAAGTAACCAGAGACACGTCTTATAATTCGAGCATAAGATTGTTTCTTTTTGATGCGATTTGCAGTAATCTTGTCTTAACTTCTGCAAATGGGAAGTTTTTGCCCGGACAGGCCGTACATTTTTGATGCACTTGCTTATGCTGTAAAATATTAGATGAAGGAATATTATATTTTCTGGAAAGATATTGGATTAGCCTCACCAATGACTCGATCTGATTCTCTGTAGGAATATCCGTATTCTCGAAATCACCAACCAGGCAAATCCCAATTGCCACACGATTACAATCTGCGTTTGCTGTATGTGCACCATGGATTTGCTTTTTCCATCGGTCACCAACTTCAACCTCGCCATCTCCGGAAAAAGATCCATTTCCAATTACAAAATGATATGCAAGACCGTGTTCCCATTTCCTTTTTTCCCGATGATAATGATCAAATCGTGCCGCATTTCCCTTCGTAGTGGCGCTATGATGTATAACGATATACTCCCACGGTTTGTCGCTTACCCCGGTACGACAAAGACATTCAAGGTTTTGAGCATAAACGGGTTTTTCTGAATTTGCATGCCTTGCCGCCCATCTAATCTTCGAACCAGGAAAAAAAAGAACAGACGCACAGAGACCTAACGCAATTACAATCATGGAAAGCGAAAGACACAAAATCATTCTTTCATATGCATGTCTTGTTCTGTTCCCAAAACCTATTAAGTTCCGCGACAGTATGGATAATATTTTTCTATACATAAGAGATGCCTTAATAAAATTCTCCAGAAATAAAAACAGCCTTCCTGCGAAAATATTTACATAAAATAAATTCGGCGGGAAGGCTATCTTTAAACTCTGTTGCTTTATCCAGGGTGCCTTTACTTTAGGTACATGTCATCTTAGCAGGTTAAAGATCCTTTTCCTTTGCGTCCCCTGATCACTCAGGGTTTGCCTTTATCGAAATTATCTATTATTGAATATTTAACCTGGGCGTTTGTCAACTAAAATAATTCATCCGGTAACAATTTGGTTTTAAAAAAGGCAGTGTTGATCCCTTGCGGCCGGCCTGTGCGGAGGACTTCGTCGTGAGCTAGGTCAAACGATAAACTACCCGCGCCGCGTATTTTATTTCATGCTAATCGTATAAAAAGCACGAATTTTTCAAAAGCTAAATTGTTACAACCCAAAAAATAAAATAATGAGCACAAAGGAACCTGCCTACATCCAGCATGCCACATACCGGGTTGTTGAAATAGCGGAGACATATTTATAAATTCCCGACGGAAACACTTCTGGATTTCTCTTTGTCATTTTGCATTTTGATTTTTAGGCTTTGCATTTATAATAAATGCATATCTTGCGCAGCCGGCGATCTTCGATGATGTCTAACAGGGTAACACTAGTTTAGCGGTTCTTGAAAGATAACGGAACGGCTGATTTCATGATTTATTTCTTTAACAATATCAGAAAGAAGGTTGTAGGGTGATGAGAAACTTGTCTCTCGGTTGTGTGCCTCATTCAGGTAACGTTTTTTGTCGTAAAGCGATATTTTCTTTTTTTCTCTCAATGATAACGTTAATGGCAACGCCTCTTTTCGCAGAACAAGGCAATACAGGCAAGTCCTTCAAGGAAAAAGAAACCCTTGAAGTCCAAAAACTTCAGATGCCCTTTATAGTCAATAAAGGTCAGGTTGATAAAAGAGTACTTTTTTATGTACAGACCTTTGGGGGAACGGTGTTTGTGAGCAAAAACGGAGAAATTTTCTATGCATTGCCGGAAGGCAGGCAAGGAAGTGATGGGTCAAGAGATCGGGAGGGGAGTCAGGCACAACGTTGCCCGGCGGAGGATGCGATGGGTATTGCCCTTAAAGAACAACTCGTGGGCGGTAAGATTAATGAAATCAAGGGTGTGTCGAAATCCGTAGCCACCGTAAATTATTTTACCGGAAATGATCCATCACAGTGGCAGAGCAATATACCAACGTATGAGATTGTCGAAATGGAAGGGGTATATGAGGGGATAGACTTAAGGCTGAAGGCGCATGGAAACACCGTAGAAAAAATTTTTACGGTAAAACCGGATGCAAACTATGAGAAGATAAGGATCAGACTGGAGGGTGCGCAGGAATTGACGGCAAACACGGCAGGCGCGCTCGTGGCTGAGACAGAACTTGGTGCCGTGAAGTTCACAAAACCCGTAGCATACCAGGAGATTGAAGGGAAACGGGTGGAAATAGAATGCGAATATGTGATTTCGAATCGCGAAATGCGGAACGCGAAATGCAGAACAACGCACACCTTAGCCCTCTCGAGAGGAGAATACGAAAATCCCCTCGTAGAAGGGGAGACAGGGATGGATAAATCCGAAGTCCGAAGTCTGAAAACGGAATATGGTTTTAAGGTTGCGCAGTACGACAAAACAAAAGACCTCTTTATCGACCCCCTCCTTGCGTCTACATACTTAGGCGGGTCTTATGAGGATCGTGGCAGCGCAATTGCCGTTGACGCAGATGGAAACGTTTTTGTTGCCGGAGAAACCGTATCGTCAGAATTTCCGTCAACACCAGGTGCTTATTGTATATCCCGGAAAGGCAATACCGACATTTTTGTATCAAAGTTTAACGGCGGGCTGACGAACCTGCTGGCATCCACGTTCCTGGGCGGTGCTCTCAATCACGAACGTGCCAGTTCAATTGTCATCGATGCCGGAGGGAACATCTATGTGGCAGGATCTACGTATTCAACAGATTTTCCCACAACGCGCGGCTCTTATGATGCGGCCGGTAACGGACGTTGGGATGTCTTTGTGTCGAAGTTTAACAATGGGTTGACGAACCTGCTGGCATCGACATTTCTGGGCGGCAAAGCCGATGACTGTGGATACGCAATTGCCATCGATGCCGGTGGAAACGTCTTTGTGACCGGCGAAACCATATCGTCTGACTTCCCTGCAACACCCGGCGCTTACGATACCTCTTACAACGGTGGTTACTATGATGTCTTTGTGTCAAAGTTCAATAGCGATCTAACGAGATTGCTGGCATCCACTTTTCTAGGTGGCAGTTCCGGTGATTATGGCAGAGCGATTGCGGTCGATGGTGCCGGAAACGTCTTTGTTACCGGCAATACCTGGCCAAAAGACTTTCCTGTGACACCCGGGTCTTACAACACCTCTTACAACGGTGGTAATGATGACGCTTTTGTGTCGAAGCTCAACAATGGGCTGACAAACCTGCTGGCATCCACTTTCCTGGGTGGATATTCTAATGATTTTGGTAAGACAATTGCCGTTGATACCAGTGGAAACGTCTATGTGGCAGGCGAAACGGTGTCGCCAAACTTTCCTACGACAGATGGCGCCTATGCTACCGCTCACAAGCGAGAATCTAAAGATGTTTTCGTTTCGAAGTTCAATAATCAACTGACACGCTTATCTGCATCTACACTCCTGGGTGGAGATTCTCACGATTATGGTAAGGCAATCGCCATCGATGCCGGTGGAAACGTCTATGTGGCAGGCAGCACTAATTCAACAAACTTTCCCACAAAACCAGATGCTTATGATACCACGTCTAATGGTGAGAGTGACGTTTTCGTGTCGAAGTTCAACAGTGGACTGACGAATTTGCTTATGTCGACATTTCTGGGCGGATCTCGTTCTGATTATGGCAATGCAATAGCCGTCAGCGCTGTGGGAAACGTCTATGTGACTGGCGAAACCTTATCGTCCGACTTCCCTGCAACACCCGGCGCTTATGATGCGTCTTACCATAGATGCGAGGACGCCTTTGTGTCGAGGTTTAGCGTGGATCTTTCTGCCGATAAAGCAAACAAATGACAATAACCCATGAAACAAGCGTCGTTCAACAATCAACTACGACGCACCATATTGAGCACGTCATTCTCGGCACGGCAAGCCATATCGGTCACGGAAAGACATCCCTGGCGAAAGGCGCTGACCAGGATCGACAGCCGGAGAAGATCGCAATGTTTCATTGGAGCTTACGGACGGTTGAGATTTCTTTCGCAGAGAGGTCAAGCCGGACTTTCTGATCATTTCCCTTGACTTGCGGAGATATTCAATTAAAATTTGGGGTTAATCCTGTTTTGGATTTTTCTGGATATTATTGATAAATATAAATATCAATAGGGGGAAATTAAAGATGCTTCGATTTAACAAACACCGCAACACACTGGAACCTGAAGAGTATATTTTTCAATTACAGGATTCACCAGAACCCAATCTCTTTCGGGATGTTTTTCCCTATAATAAAATACCAAAAGTATCATTTAATTACCGGCTTAATCCGATGAACCCGCCTGATGAGATATGGATTACCGATACGACGTTTCGGGACGGGCAGCAATCCCGTCCACCGTATACCGTCAAACAAATTGTAGACCTCTTTGACCTGATTCATAAACTTGGTGGCAAGAATGGACTTATCCGTCAGTGTGAATTTTTTCTGTATAACGAAAAAGATCAGCAGGCGGTGAGGAAATGCATGGAACGTGGCTATAAATATCCGGAAATTACCGGTTGGATCAGAGCGGTAAAAAGCGATTTCAAACTGGTCAAGGAAATGGGGCTCAAGGAGACAGGAATCCTGTGTTCGTCATCGGATTACCATATCTATTTGAAATTAAACAAGACACGAAAACAGGCAATGGAGATGTATCTGGATATTGTGCGGGCAGCACTCGAGGAGGGAATTATTCCACGGTGCCATTTTGAAGACATCACCCGATCTGATTTTTATGGTTTCGTGGTGCCCTTTGCCCAGGAACTCATGAAATTATCGAAAGAAAGCAAACTCCCGGTAAAGATCCGTGCCTGCGACACCATGGGGATGGGGGTAAGCTATCCCGGCGCTGCCCTGCCGCGCAGTGTACCCGGGATTATTTACGGGCTGAATCACTTTGCCGGAGTTCCATCGGAATATATGGAGTGGCATGGTCACAATGATTTTTATCTTGCAGTAAGCAACGCTACAACCGCATGGCTTTATGGATGCAGTGTCATCAATGGTACCTTGTTAGGCTTAGGAGAGCGCACGGGGAATACCCCCATTGAGGCGCTTATCATCGAATACCTTGCCTTAAGGGGCAACGACGACCAGATCGATACTACCGTAATAACGGAAATTGCAGATTATTACCGTAATGAGATCGGATATCCCATTCCACCAACGCAACCCTTCGTGGGTTCAGAATTCAATGTCACCCGCGCAGGAATTCATTCAGACGGGTTATTGAAGAATGAAGAAATCTATAATATCTTTGATACGAGGAAACTCCTAAACAGACCCCTTGGTGTTGCTGTAACCGACAAATCTGGTGTGGCTGGAATTGCTCAGTGGATTAATATCTTTTTTGAGCTAAAGGGAGATGAGCAAATCCTCAAATCCCATGAGGGAATCATAAAAATAAAAGAATGGGTAGAAAAGCAATACGTTGAAGGCCGAATTACTTCTATTTCTGATGAAGAGATGGCAGAACAGGCACATATACATTTCCGAAACACTATTAAATCTGATAAATTACAAAAATCTGAAACGATTAAGACGAAATAACATCATTGAAGTTATTTGAGTTTCAGGCAAAAAATATTTTAAAAGAGTATGGTGTTTGTATTCCTCGTGGCAAAGCCATAACCAGGGACATGGACGCCTCAAAGGCATTCCAGGAAATCGGTTGCAGCCGTTGTGTTGTAAAAGCACAAATACTTTCTGGCGGCAGAGGAAAAAGCGGTGGAATTCAATTCGTCACTTCTCCTGAAGAAACGAAGGCATGTGTAGCAAGCATGCTGGGCTCTTATCTGGTAACGCATCAAACCGGACAAAAAGGCACGGAAATTACGTATGTTCTCATCGAAGAAGCCCTTTCCATAAAGAAGGAACTGTATCTAGCAATAACTATCGACCGTTGCCTCCAAACACCAATCCTGATTGCCAGCGCCGAAGGGGGTATGGAAATCGAAGAAGTTGCAAAAAGGACACCTGAAAAAATTATCAAAATACCGATTGATATATTTTTTGGCATCCATTTCTTCCAGACTCGTCGCCTTACCTCTCAATTAAGTATATCCGGAACGCTTGCAACAACGCTACATATCCTTATCGCGAATCTATTTGATGTTTTTGTGGAGAACGACTGTTCGTTGTTAGAAATCAATCCATTAGCAGTAACAGCCAGGGATGAAATATACGCCGTGGATGCAAAGATGGATATTGATGACAATGCTCTTTACCGGCATCCAGAATTCAATCAATTTTTCCCCTATCAGGATGCCTCCCCCACAGAGGCTTTGGCAAGAAAATATCGGCTGAGCTACATAAGCCTGGAAGGAAACATTGGATGTCTCGTAAACGGGGCCGGTCTTGCCATGGCTACCATGGATATCATCAAGTTGCACGGTGGAGAGCCAGCCAATTTTTTGGATGTGGGTGGCGATGCATCCCCGGAACAGGTTATGCAGGCGTTCAAGATCATTTTGTCCGACCCAAAGGTAAAAGCAATCTTGATTAATATCTTTGGAGGAATTATGAAGTGTGATGTAATCGCATCCGGTATTATCCAGGCAATTAATGAAGCAGGCATTCATATTCCTTTAGTTATCAGGCTGGAAGGGACGAATGTGGAAGTTGCAAAAAAAATTCTGGATAATTCTGGTTTAAAAATTACCACTGCAAAAGATATGAAAGAAGCTGCAAGTCTGGTGGTGTCAAAGGTCCTCTAGTATTTTACAAGATTCCTAAAAAGATGGGAATATTAATAAATAAGGATACAAGGGTTCTCTGTCAGGGCATAACGGGGCAGGCAGGCAGCTTTCACACCGAACGCATGCTTGAGTATGGCACCAAACTGGTTGCGGGTGTTACTCCCGGCAAAGGCGGCACCATGCATCACAATGTTCCTGTATTCGACAATGTGCTTGACGCGATGGCAAAGACCGGGGCAAATGTTTCCGTTATCTTTGTACCAGCCCCTTTCGCGACAGATGCTATTATCGAGGCCGCTGACGCCGGAATTGCGCTGATAGTTTGTATTACAGAAGGAATTCCTACCCTGGATATGATCCGGGTAAAAAAATATATCTCGCATAAACAGACGCGCCTTATCGGACCGAATTGCCCCGGTATCATTACGCCCGGTGCATGCAAGATCGGTATCATGCCGGGATATATCCATAAACCCGGGCATGTAGGAGTTGTTTCACGCAGCGGAACGCTCACGTACGAGGCCGTCTGGCAACTGACCCGGCGAGGCATAGGTCAATCCACATGCCTTGGGATTGGCGGAGATCCCATAGTCGGAATTGATTTTGCGGAGGCACTGAGATTATTCCAGGACGACCATGAAACACGAGCGATGATAATGATTGGAGAAATTGGAGGTAGTGCAGAAGAAGAGGCTGCCACGATAATCCAGAAAGAGATCACAAAACCGGTTGTCGGTTTTATTGCCGGCAGAACGGCTCCCCAGGGTAAACGCATGGGACATGCCGGGGCAATCATCGCTGGTGGTAAAGGCACAGCGGGATCGAAGATTTCTGCCCTGAAAAATGCGGGCGTTACGATAGCAGACAGTCCCGCCGATATCGGCGAAACTGTTGCAAGGGTGCTTCGCCAGACCGGGATGCTCAACATCACGAAAAATGAGATGGACCTTTAACTTGCTCCCCAGACATTCGGTGACTCTTTTATTGTCTCTGGAAGGACCTATCGCCTTGCTGAAAGTACTCCTGACATGAGGAGAATCCTGCATATAGATATGGATGCCTTCTTTGCCGCAGTTGAGCAAAAGAGAAATCCTGACCTGATCGGTAAAGCCCTTGTCATTGGTGGAAATGGCGATCCCACACAAAGAGGTGTTGTATCGACAGCATCGTATGAAGCGAGAAAGTTTGGAATACACTCTGCCATGCCATTAAGAGTTGCGTACAAACTCTGTCCTCATGCTGTCTTTCTTCCCGTAGATTATCAGGAATATGCGAAAGTATCGGAGAAAATAAAGACCCTTCTGAGAAAGTTCTGCACACTCATGCAAGATGTCGGAATTGATGAAGCATTCCTCGATATAACCCAAATAGACAAACCGTCCGAAGAGATTGCAAAAGAGATTAAAACAAAAATCAAACAGGAAACTGCCCTTACGTGCTCAATAGGAATAGCGCCCAATAAGCTCCTTGCAAAGATTGCCTCAGACTTGCAAAAGCCGGACGGACTTACCATTATTACCAGAGATGACATAGAAAACCGGATATGGCTGTTACCGGTAAGAAAACTCTGGGGCGTAGGACCAAAAACTGAGGTATCTTTGAGAGAAATGGATATTAAGACTATCGGTGAACTTGCTTTATTACCCATAGATAGACTCCTGGAAAAATTTGGAAATTCTTATGGAAAATATCTCTATGAGGCATCGAGAGGAATAGATGATAGCCCTCTCATTACCCATTGGGAACCAAAGTCAATAAGCAAGGAAGTTACTTTCCAACGGGATATTGACAAATGGCAGGCCATAGCCAGGACTATTGCTGAACTCACCAGAGAGGTCTCAAACGATATGAAGCAGACTGGTTATAAGGGCAGGACCGTTACCGTGAAGGTGAGATTCAGCGATTTCGAAACCCACACACGAGCTAAAACCCTTGAAAAGTCAATAAATTCTGCAGATGAATTAAGGACAACTGCCTTTGACTGCCTCAGGCGGTTTGAACTAAAAAAGAAGGTCAGGCTTTTAGGAATAAAAGTGGGATGTTTAGAAAAGTATGAACGTCCTTCTCACAAATAATGCATTCTTATGCATCATTCGGTTGCACAGTGAAGCTGTGATGGATCTGATCAGAAATTGGAGAAGTAGCGATTACCGTAAAACGGGAATACATCGGGATTTTTTGTGAGTACAAAATATTAAAAGTTTATGTATGGTACTCTGCATTAATAGTTACATATTCATGCGACAGGTCGCATGTCCAGACGGTATCATTGTAGTTTCCCAACCCAAGCTCCAGCCGGATTGTAATGTTCCTGTCCTTCATGGATCTGCTCAGGGCATTCAGGTCACACTGGGTGGGCATTCCCTTTGCAAAAATGAGGATATTATTGATAAAAAGGGTGACTTTTGATTCGTCGAGTTCCACACCCGCATAACCGGCGGCAGAGACGATGCGTCCCCAGTTGGGGTCTTCCCCGTTAAGTGCCGTTTTTACGAGTGGTGAATCGGCAATTGACCTGGCGATTCGTGCTGCCTCGTTCCGTGATCTTGTACCCGTCACATCAATCTGCACAAATTTAGTTGCGCCTTCTCCATCCATCACAATGGCCTTTGCCAGCGCGCTGGTTACATAATCCAATCCTTGCTGAAAAATCAGGAGATCACTATTTTTTTCAGTGATCGTTACCCCGGAGGCACCGTTGGCGATTATGGCGATGGTGTCGTTGGTGCTCATATGACCATCAATTGTAATGCGATTAAAAGAGGATTCTGCGGAATTTCTGAGGCATTCGTTGAGAAGCATTGCCGGCATGGAGACGTCTGTTGTAAGAAAACAGAGCGTAGTTGCAAGGTTTGGGGCAATCATCCCTGCCCCTTTTGTGATTCCACCTATCGTCACACTTTTATTGTTTATTTTCAGTCTTACGGCAACGGCCTTTTGTTTCGTATCCGTCGTCATAATGGCACGTGCCATTGCGTTGCCATGCTCCTGAGTACTTCCAAGAGAATTGGCAGCGGTCTGAATACCAGCGGCAATCTTGTCCAGAGGGAGAAGCCTCCCGATAATTCCTGTGGAGGCAACCAAGAGTTCATCTTCAGAAATTTTCAGACATCTTGCAGCTATCCGCACCATTTCTTTAGCATCTTTATAACCCTGCTCCCCCGTGCAGGCGTTGGCATTACCACTATTCATAACGAATGCCCGGACACGTCCCTTTTGGATAATTTTTTTACTGAGCCTGACCGGAGCTGCGTATATTTGGTTCGTTGTGAATAAGGCGGCACCAGTTGCGGGATACTCTGAAAAAATAATTCCCAGATCGAGGCTATCTTTTGCGATTTTTATTCCACAATAGGCGGTGCCCGCTTGAAATCCCCTGGGGGCAACAATGCATCCGGTAGTAATTACTTCCACGTTAAAGAATTTCCTTTTTGGCGTGTCGCAGACAGATTAAGTAGGGTATGAGAACTTCACTAAAGCCTGGCAATTTCATAACATGCCACAATGCTGCCATAATTATCATAGCAATCTGCGAAGCAGTCAATGAAAGTGTAAGGCGTATTTTACGTACGGAACCTTATTTGTTGTAATCTTTCTCCCCTATTCGGCGTTGCTTTCAGCTTATGCTTCATGAAACACTACAACTCAAAGGGTTTTTATATACGGCATAGATTATTGAATACAACAAATGCATTCTGTCTATGCTGTCTCTTAAAGACGGATAAGTTATAAAATAAATACGGCGGCGGCGACTACCGTAGTCCACAGTCCATTCTTGTCTCCACGAGCTGCCTGCGTGATGTTTCTGGTCTTTACAATTTTACCACTCATCAGGTATATTTCTTTCCGCTCATCATAGTTTTTTGCCGTGTCGAATTCGACACCCAAGGTTGTAGCCAGCATGGTTGCGGCAAGGTCTTCCGCATAGTCGCCGGATTTTTCTTCGGTTTCACCATACGCATGGTGTTCGCTCAGATATCCATAATGTTCATGCTCAGCCGGAGCGGCCATGCCTACAGAGGCAGAGATCATCCGGTTCGGCTCATTGGTAGAGTTATCACTCATCACGCAAAAAATCACCTGTCCGGCCTTTAACATGGCAGTGCCTTGTTCCTTCGTAACAATTTTACAATTCGGAGGGAAGATACTGGATACCCGTACCAGATTACATTTTTCAATTCCTGCCTTCCGCAGGGCAAGCTCGAAAGATTGTAACTTGTCTTTATGTTTTCCAACGCCCTTGGTAAAGAATACCAGCCTCGGTATCATCATAGTTAATTTGCTCCCTTAAAGAGGTAAAAAATTACAACAGGAATTAAGTATATTTATGTTGCTTAGTGAAACAAATTTCTTAGGGAAATTCAATAAAATTTTGAAAAATTGAAATATGTTTTTTGCCTTTTTCATTACAACAGATCAACAAACGGATATAACACAATGCACCACATTTACGGTCTTTTATTTTTGATTTTATCCTCGCTTCATGATATGGTGTTATTGCTATCCTTAAGAAACGCTCCTTTTTATCCTATGACAGATATTAATGACAAGCTAAAAACTGCCTGGCTCAGGCAATTGAACGAAGAATGGAAGACGGCAAATTTTCTTTACTTTACGAACTCTATGCGCCCACCGAATTTTGAACTGACGTATTCAGGGACAATATTGGGCAGGTGGAAAGGTGGCTGTCGCCGGTGTCTCTCCATTAGTGTTGCCTTAATTAATAGGTATGCCTGGGAATATGTGCAGGAGGTGCTTTACCATGAAATGGCGCACCAGTACGTGGAAGAAGTTTTGGGGATTTACGAGGAACTTCCGCATGGAGAGACATTCAGGAAGGTTTGCCAGGAAAAGGGAATTGATTCAACTGCTACCGGGAATATTCAAGCCTGGATGGAAAACCGCAGCAACAGATTCGCCGTGAACTCGGGGAATCAACAGATGCTGGATAAGGTTCATAAACTGCTGGCATTGGCACAAAGCCCCAACGAACACGAGGCTCAGACTGCTATGGCAAAGGCCCATGAACTGCTATTAAGACATAACCTGTCGATTCTGGATACTCAGGCGAAACGGAACTATATACATAAGCAAGTTGGTAAAGTAGGACGAAGAGACCCTGCGAAGTCTGCTATCAGCGCAATACTTTGCAAATATTTTTTCGTAGAGGCCATCTGGACGTTCGGGTACGATCAGCACAGAAACCAGAACGGCAGGGTTTTGGAAATTTATGGTACTCCGGAAAATGTTGAAATGGCAGAGTATGTGTATCATTATCTGCAAAACGTTACGGAGCACTTATGGAGGGAGTACAAAAAGAAAAACACGATCAGAAGTGACAGGCATAGAAGGACTTTTATCTATGGAATCCTGGATGGATTTTATCATAAACTGGAAGGTCGGGAGTCGGAAAATATATCTAAAAAACTGGTATGGAAGGGAGACCCCAGGCTTAAGGAGTTTTACTACCAAAGAAATCCCAGACGTATCCGGACCTTTTCCCGATATTCACGAACCTGTCAGGATGCCTACAATTCCGGAGTGTTTCAAGGGAAAAAACTGATTATTCACAAAGGTGTTCGGGAGGGCGGCAGCAAGGAGATTAAGTATTTAAACTAATTGTTTCGCAGGGTAAACGCAATCAACCATGAATAATATGAAGAATGCACATTTTAAAAATGGTAACTTCACCACAGTTATTTCTCTTGATAACCGATATAACTTTTTCCTCTTACAAAATTCATTGTATCGTATCATTCAAGTTTTTTGAAAAAAGTCTGTGCTAATAAAGATCTTATGCATGTAGGAGGTAATGTAAGGATTATCGTTATACTCAAAGAATTCGCTACTGGCAAATATTCTGAATTGACAAACAGGGTGGCATGGACAAACTTCGTTTGTCCATGCGGAACTTGCACAATGTTGTTTGTAAAACATTCATTTTAAAATGGGGGATAGACGATTCAAGTCCGATTATTGTACATGCAGAGTTTTTTTGCAGTGTGATAAAAACAGAGATAAGCACTGCCTATTCGTATCACTCCGTTAGATTATGGTATGTATGCATCACGTCTGGAATTCACAAGGTGTACGCCTCTTAAGCATGCAGACAGTCTCAAAGGCGATCTCATCTGCAAATGTTTTTCAAAATATTAAAGTGATACATTTTGTCTTTGCAGCATTCATAAATCGAGTAACTATTCGATGTGCCTTCGCTCGCAGTTATTATGAGTGAATAAAATATTGGTTCTGCAATCCCGTTATGCAATTATGATTAATTTCATAACGTGGCAAAGCCGCAACCAAATCTCTCCCTATCGTTCGACAGATCCTTCGGCAGGCTCAGGATATTGCGCCGTGCATGGTGAGCCTGTCGAACTATCACGACGAAGTCAAGGGGGGTATAAAAAAACTTGTGAAAAAAGAAAGATTTTAATGGTAAATACTATATCATCCCTTCGGGATTTTCCCGGAGGCAGATTTTTCCTATAGACCCCTATCATTCTAAGAAAATATTCACTGCCACTGCCAGTTTCGCTGAGTCGCTACATTTTAATTTTGTATTTAATTTTGTATTCATTCCTGCTAAACTGCTGATGAAGCAAAATCTGTCAGTCACCGGAAAAAATGTTGTGTCTGCATTGAATTTCGAATTCCCGGGAGAATATAGGGCAAGATAAGACTCATAGTATGTCTATATGAAAGAATATAAAGAGAAATTAAACTCTGAAATACAATGGCATAGCAATGCCGTTAATATCAAACATTTCCTGAACTCAAAATGGTTCTTCTCATACAAAAGGAATGATTTTAATTATATTTTTCCAAAACAGCAGCTATCAAAGGTTATGAAACAAATGGTAAAATCTAACAAACCTTCTATTCTTATTGCCCCACTGGGAACGGGAGACGACATTAAGTATATTAAATCGTTTGCCGGAGATATGCACGGAATTGATATATCCAGAGAAGCAGTTGAAAAAGTATCTGACAGTACAATCAGTAAGCATGTGGGCGAATAAGCGATATGAATATGTTTGCCGACAATCAATTTGATATAGTTCTTGTTCCTTTGTTTTTCCATCATTTTGTCAAATACGGATTCAGTAATTTTCTAAAGGAAATCTATAGAGTATTAAAACCGGGAGGGCATTTTTTTTCCATTGAACCAAGTTCTTTTTATCCCCTGAATGGTATAATTAAATGTATCAAAAAAATTACCGGCAATATCACAGGGGCAATCGAAGACGAAACGGCTTTTAATCCTTTTCTGCTTTCAAATACAATGAAACAAGGTGGATTTGTACAGGTAAAAGTTGTTGGCGCAGGATTCGTTCACAATAGAACACCGATATTTATTGCAAAATTAATCAATCGTATAACGTATCCATTATTAAAACTTCCCATCGTAAAATATTTCTCCTGGATGTGTATTTTCTATGCAAGGAAATAGATATACCTCTGTTGCCTTGCAGTTTCCCCGGCGATAAACGTACCGGTTGAAATAACCTTAAGCTCAGAGGAAATACCTATCTGTTGTTAGAAATCTGTGGGCTTTTCCAATGTACCGAACCAGTAGGGAGTACAACACTTTTTTGTTAAAATGTATCGCTGTATGTTTTGAATAGAAAAATATCAAAATAGTTTTTCAAAGCGTTCAAACATGAACTACGTTTTAACTAGATTCCTGCCGTCGTTTATCCGTGTCCGGTTAGAGGGCCGTACTACATTACAAAAGATACTGGCAAATACAGGCTGGTTGTTTATCGATAAGACAATACGTATGGGAGTGGGACTGCTGGTTGGTGTCTGGGTTGCCCGTTATCTGGGGCCTGAGCAATTCGGTATCTACAGTTACGCGCTCTCTTTTACTGCACTGTTCAGTACATTTGCTACCCTTGGGTTGGATGGGATCGTGGTTCGAAACATTGTGCGGGACCCTTCTTTCAAAGACGAGATACTTGGTACCGCATTTGTGCTCAAACTTTTAGGGGGTGCATTAACACTTGTTTTTGCAGTGTTGACGGTTTCCTTGTTGCGTCCTCATGAAAATCTGATCCGATGGCTGGTCGGCATCATTGCAGCAGGAACAATTTTTCAGGCATTCGATGTCATAGATTTTTGGTTTCAGTCGCAAGTTCAATCAAAATATACCGTATACGCTAAAAATATAGCCTTCTTGCTTATTGCCATAGTCAAGATTATTTTAATTCTTATGAAAGCGCCGCTCGTTGCCTTTGCCTGGGCCGGATTGGCAGAAATTGTCGTTGGGTCGGTGGGGCTTATTATAGCATATCGCGCCAACGGATTTTATGTAAAAGAATGGATTGCTACTGTGTCCCGATCGAAAATGCTGATACATGATAGTTGGCCGCTCATCCTATCCGGAATCGCCATTTATATTCAAGCAAGGATTGATCAGGTTATGCTTGGAGAAATGATCGGCGATGCAGAAGTAGGTCAATATTCTGCAGCAATGCGATTAATTGAAGTTTTCGGGTTTATACCAATGATAATCTACAGTTCCGTTTTACCTAAAGTATCGAGTGCAAAGATAGAGAATGAATCACTTTATTACGAAAGACTTCTTAATATTTATCGTCTTATGTTCCTTTTGTTCTTAGTTACCGCAATTCCTATTTATGTATTTTCAAATCAAATTGTAATAACATTATTTGGTAATGAATACAAAATGGCGGGGGCGTTACTTGCTTTATTTAGCATAAGATTATTTTTTGCAAATTTTGGAGTGGCAAAGAGCTTATTTATTACAAATGAAAATCTGTTTAAATATGCTCTTTTTACCGCTATAAGCGGGGCAATAACGAATATAGGCTTAAACTATTTGTTAATCCCAAGGTATGCATCCAGAGGTGCAATTTTGGCAACAATCGCATCTTTCTTCATCACGGTTTTTTTTGTAGATTTTTTTCATGAGGAAGTACGAAAAAATCTTAGAATAATGCTAAAGGCAATAGTAACTCCGTGGGAAATGAGGTTTAGGTAAAGGACAGGAGATGTAAATATGCCCTGTTCGGACAGGGCATCCAACAAGTTAATGCACGTCTATTTATGTCTCCCCGCTTATCCATATTCGATTAATCCGTGGTCTGATATCTCAAGGATATTTAGGATTTATAAAAAAATTTAGCTCATGAAAACATTTCTCTTTGTAAAGAATTTTCTTAACCAACATACAAATATTAAACTGTGCTATAACTTCTTTGATTCGTTAAAGAAATGGTACCGTGTGCATCCTTGCACATTATCCTATTATAAATTTCTGAAGGAATACAAAGATTATTGTAAAAATGACAACAATCCAAACTTTAAGAAGTCATCCGAATTTTTGTACCCGTGTTTAGAAGATAGGGTATCTTGTACACCGGTTGAACCTACATATTTTTTTCAGGATGCTTGGGCGGCACGAAAAATATTTCAAGACAAACCGTCTCATCATTACGATATTGGTTCTTCGGCAAAAGCTATTGGAATTATTTCACAGTTTGTGCCAACAACAATGATAGATATCCGCCCTTTAGAATTAAAACTAGACAATCTCTTTTTTCTGAAAGGATCTATATTGGCGCTTCCGTTTGCGGATAATTCAATTGAAAGTCTTTCATCTTTATGCGTCGTTGAACATGTTGGCTTAGGGAGATTCGGAGACGATTTTGATCCCTGGGGAAGTGAAAAGGCAATTAAAGAGCTTAAGCGAGTTTTGAAAATCGGAGGAAATTTGCTATTTTCCGTTCCCGTTGATAATGAGAATCGTGTTTATTTTAATGCCCATCGCGCTTTTACCCGTGAATACGTTTTAGATTTATTTCAGGATATGGAGTTGATAGAAGAAAAGTATATTTATGGTTCAACGCTCCATGATAACTATGATAGATCAAAAAAATTTGGAACGGGGTTGTTTCAATTTAAAAAGATTCTTAGATGATTATTAGACAAAGCTTTCTCAGGAATAAATTTCGATCTTTAGTTTTACGTATTTTTTGCTATCTGGAGAATAATAACAACGCCGATTTCTTAACAAATGGCGAAAGTTTCTTCCTAGATAGTTTATTCGATCATTTTGGGAAAAATTGCCGTGATCATGATAAAGTAATACTTTTTGATATAGGAGCGAACGTTGGTAAATATACTCAAGTATTGCTTGACAAAAGCACGCATCTTAACAATACGGTAAAAATTCATCTCTTTGAACCTACCCATGCATGTTTTGATATTCTTCAAAAAAAATTTTCTCATATCGACCAGGTTGTATTGAACAAGAAGGCCGTCTCAAACAAATTCAAAACTGTTGAAATCTTTTATGATGAGCAAAAAAGTGGATTGGCTTCATTTTACAAAAGAAATTTAAATGCCTATTCTATCCAGATGAATCAATCTGAGTCGGTAGATGCTATTCGTTTGGACAGTTATATCAATGAGAAAAATATCGAACACATCCATTTTTTGAAAATAGATATAGAAGGGCACGAATCAGAAGCACTAGAAGGGGCAGGAGCATACTTAAGCGGAGATTTTATAGACTTTTTACAATTTGAATATGGTGGCGCCAATCTGGATTCACATACAAACCTTATGGATATATATCATTTTCTCGAAAAAGCGGGGTTTGTTTTGGCGAAAGTTATGCCAAAAGGACTGAACATACGCCCTTACAAACCCTGGATGGATAATTTCCAATATGCAAATTACGTTGCAGTTTCAGCAAAGATCATAGGCAAATTAACATGATTCAGATTAAGCCTGAAATTCAGCAGAAGTTGAATTGCCCTTATTGTAAGGCAGTGCTCATGCCTGAAAAGATATTATGGCAGGGCATTCATATTTGTGTTGTAGCGAGTTGCAACCGCTGTCATACTGAAATCATTGAGGATTTGAAGGTTGGCCATGCCCTGTATACGTCTTATCAACTTGATTTAAAAAAGAATGCACTCTTTGGTGACGAAAAGCCTAAATGCTGGTTTGGAATGCCTTTGCTGAAATCTTTACAAAATCCCAAAACTGATTTTGATATTGAATTTAAAGTCGAAAAATTTCAGGAATATAAAAAGGTTATTATCCTCAACTGCATCGACTTCCTCTACGGGCACGCCCTCCTCAAGTTGCTGAATGCAGAAAGACACCTTAAAAATAATTCCGAAGTTGGCCTCATTTTGCTAATACCAACATTTTTGTATTGGATGATTCCAAAGGGTATTGCCGAAGTGTGGACTGTGAATATTCCATTAACAAAGGCTCAAAATTATTTTCCATGCCTAAATCAGTTAATACAAAAGGAATCAGAGCGTTTCGTAGAAATTTATGTGAGCCGTGCTCACTCACATCCCAAAGATTTTAGCATTACAAACTTTACAGGAATTGATAAGCACGACTTTAAACGAGTAGATTTTAGAATTACCTTTATATGGCGGGAAGATCGTCCCTGGTGGAGCCATGACTTTTCTTTAAGGGTCACACGCAAATTGAACTATATGAGACCCTTGCTTTACTGGCAAAACCACAAGATTTGTAAATTATTTTTCTTCCTGCGTAATAAAATACAAAATGCCAGATTCACAATTGCGGGATTGGGCACGTCCACAAAGTTTCCAAAATGGATTGATGATCGAAGGGTTAATCAGTTTAACGAAGGGTTGGAGCGTGAAGCGTGCAGAATCTATGCTGAAAGCCGTTTGGTTATCGGAATTCATGGCTCTAATATGTTGCTACCATCAGCCCATGCGGGAATGACATTAGACCTAATGCCTTACGATCGATGGGGCAATTTTGCGCAGGACATATTGTATCAGGAATGTGATAATCGTTTATCTTCATACAGATATCGGTACTTGCCAGTGAAGACGGATTCGGGTTTATTAGCTTCAATTGCTTCTTTGCAAATAAATGAATATTCATATTTTAAAAAACAAATGCTATGCGAATTAACCGAATAAGCATCTTCAAAAAATCCACTCTTGTCCAAATTAAGTTTTTAAAGAAGAGCCCTGATTTGGTATAAGAGAGTTGGTATGTAAAACTCATTAACCAAAGGAGGGCTCAAGGATGAATAAATTTTGTAGCATATTTAGTCAGTTG
>WBZO01001369.1_pt1 | contig 38546 bp, 29 predicted proteins | sample 5204261 | NCBI WGS metagenome assembly WBZO01 (sample SAMN12412400, study PRJNA552823) | activated sludge metagenome | isolation source: activated sludge from anammox sidestream of wastewater treatment plant... | place: USA: North Carolina | collected 2017-09
GTTACGCCGCTCGCCACGCGGGCCACGCTGGAACGACAGCGACGATTTATTTGCCGCGCGACGTTTCGGAACAGAAGCTGGCGATGATCAAACACCTCCGCGGCATCCCCGTCACATCCAACAATGATTGCCTGGACGCCGAGAACAAAGCCCGCGCGGCGGCTGAAAAATCAGGCCAGGTCTTCATCTCGCCTTACAACGACCTTGAAGTCATCGCGGGTCAGGGCACGATCGGCGTGGAACTCGCCCGGCAGATCAATCGGATTGACGCGGTCTTCGTCGCGGTCGGAGGAGGAGGATTGATCGCAGGGATCGCAACGTACCTGAAAACGGTCAGTCCGCAAACCCGCATCATCGGCTGCTGGCCTGAAAATTCGCGCGCGCTATACGAATGCCTGCGCGCAGGCCGCATCATCGAAGTTCCAGAAGAGCCGACGATCTCTGAAAGCACGGCGGGCGGCGTCGAAGAAGACTCGGTCACTTTCCCGCTCTGTCAACAATTGATTGACGAGCATACGCTGGTTTCGGAAACTGAAATCCGCGAGGCGATGCGCCTGATCTTCGACAAAGAGCATTGGATCATCGAAGGCTCGGCGGGCGTCGCCGTCGCGGCTTACCTTAAAGAGCGTGAGAGATTCGCCGGTCAAAACGTCGCTATCGTTCTTTGCGGGCGCAACATCGCGCCAGGCAGGTTGAAAGAAATCTTGTGAAACGAACCAGGCTGATGAACGGAATCGAAGTTGGCGAAGAATCGAATTTCCTTGTAATAACGCCTTTAGTCGTCCTTCTCTGATATGCCTCACTTACTACAACTTCTTTTGCTGCTCGCGATCATCGTCTTCGCGGCGAAGGCCGCCGGAGCGCTGAGCGTGCGCTACGGTCAGCCCGCGGTCTTCGGAGAAATACTGGTCGGGCTGCTGCTCGGCCCGACCGTGATTGACCTGCTGCATCTGTGGCCGTTCGCCGCCGCGAATGATTCGCTCGGAAGCGTCGTCAAGGATTTTTCAGAGATTGGCGTCATCCTGCTGATGTTCGTGGCCGGTTTGGAAACCGATCTTGACGAGATGAAACGCGTGGGCCGCGTCGCGTTCTGGGCGGCGGCGGGCGGCGTCATTTTGCCGATGGCGGGCGGAGCGGCGGCGGCGCGCGTTTTCGGCTACGGCTGGCGCGAAGCGATCTTCATCGGCACGGTGTTGACGGCGACCAGCGTTTCGATCTCTGCGCAGACCTTGATGGAATTGAAGCAGTTGCGCTCGAAGGAAGGCTCGACGATTTTGGGCGCGGCGGTCATTGATGACGTGATGGGGATCATCGTCCTGTCGCTGGTCGTGGCGTTTTCGACGGTCGGCGGCGCAACGGGCGCGGGGAACACAAACGCTGAAACGACGCTGCCGGCGTTGATCTCCGGCGCGGTTTTCAACGGCGGTAAAACCGCGGAGATATTTTTCGTGATCGCGCTGATGACGATCTTCTTCGCGATTTCGATCTGGTTCGGGCTGAAGTTTTTCGACCGCCTGCTGGCGCGCGTGAAGCAGGTTCCGGCCAGCCAGGCGTTGCTGGCTTTCGCCGTCGGCGTGGCGTTCATTTACGCCTTCCTGGCCCAGTACATCGGCCAGGTCGCGGCGATCACCGGGTCATACATTGCGGGTGTGCTCTTCACGCGCACGAGGTTCAAACGCGAGATTGACGAGGGCATTCACCCGTTGACCTACAGCATCCTCGTCCCGGTCTTTTTCATTTCAATCGGTCTCGAAGCCAACGGGCGCGCGCTGCTGGGAGACGCGGCAAAACTGTCGCTGATGGCCGTGATACTGATTGTCGCGATTGTGGGCAAGGTCGTTGGTTGCGGCGTGGCGGCGCGTTTGTGCGGTTTCAATCGTCAGGAATCCATGCGAGTCGGCGTCGGAATGATCTCGCGCGGCGAAGTAGGTTTGATCGTCGCCGGCGTGGGGCTGGCGAGCGGCGTCATCAACCAGGAGATTTTTTCGATCATGGTGATCATGGTTCTGGTGACGACCATGGCCACGCCGCTGCTGCTTCGGCTGGTTTTCCCGCGCGTGGCCGAGGAGTGCGTCGAGATTTACGAAGCCATCGCCGGAATTGAAGACGCCAGGTTAGACCGTGATGAGTAACGAACATCAAACGGGAGTTCGTAAAATTTTTTAGCGCCGGCTATCGTCAGGCGTCTCCGAAGCCGGCGCTCGATGGTTTTAAAACGTGATGCCGTAATACATGAACAGCCCGTTATTTTTCCTGCCGCTATTGCCGATGCTGTAGCCGATATTGAAGAGACTGTTCTTCGGCAGCGCGAAGGAAAAGCCCGGCGTAACGTAGCCGAATCCGTTCTTGCCGCTGAACCAGTCGGCGACGAAGCTGACGCGTTTGGCGACCGGCTGTTCGTAACCTACTATCGCGCCGCTTTTGTCCACGCCGTCAATGTCGAGTCCGCCCAGGCCGTAACCGCCAACCGTCAGGCGCGGGCCGTAATCGCCTCTAAATTTCCTGCTGGCGTTGACGTAGAAAAGGCCGAACGTGTCGTTATCGCTGCGGTTCCTGAGAGGCGTGAAGGCGATGGCGCCGACGGCCACCGCCGAGCCGTTCTCTTCATTCGCGTAGAACTGCCATTTGATGTTCGGCTGCGCGTAAACAGTCGTCGGGGCCGCCGAGCGCGTAACGCTAACGTTCAATCCGACCTCGACGCCTTTCCTCAGGCCGTAAACTACGCGAGGCGCATAGGTCTGGAACCCGCCGTTGTCGCGGCTTTCCAGATGACTGATGAAATCGAACTCGACGTAGGCGCTCTTCCTGGCCACGACGTCGGTCGAAGGGATGTTGAAGATGGTTGATTGGGCGAACGCCCTGTTCCCGCACGCAGCGGCGAGCGCGATCATCAAGACGGTTCCGAGACAGGTAGAGTTGCGTTTCAGCGTCATGGTGGTTATCCCCCTTAAACTGAGATTTGATTGACTAGCGCCGCCAACCACCTGCCGGAACCTCAGCGGGAGAAACCACGAATGAGCGCCTTGCCAACTCTTGAAGACAGGTCTTACACTCATGCGCGATCGCGCCGGTAGCTACAGACAGTTGCCAGTGCGGTTTCCATCGGGGGCGTTTCGCGATGATGTTGCCGCATCATCGAACAAGCGAAACGCCCCTGTCTTTTTCAAACTGCGTTCACCCCGTGCTCGCCCGTGCGGATGCGCACGGCCTCGTCAACGGGGAAGATGAATATCTTGCCGTCGCCGAATTTGCCCGTGCGCGCGGCCTTGACGATTGCGTCAATCGCGTTTTCGACGATCTCTTCGTCAACGACAACTTCGAGTTTGACCTTCGGCACGAACTCGACCTTGTATTCGCTGCCTCGGTAAACTTCGGTGTGACCTTTCTGCCGGCCGAAGCCCTTCACTTCGCTGATCGTCATCCCCTGCACGCCGAGCGTCTGTAAGGCGTCTTTCACGGCTTCGAGCAGATGGGGACGGATAATCGCTTCTATCTTTTTCATAGGTTAGCCTCTTTTCTCGGAACGAAATTCAAACCGCGAATTTCAGATTGAACCGCGTTACTCGCTGACAGGTTTCGCCGCTGCCGCAAACACCGGCTCGGCGTAACTCAAACCCGGGTGCAATGACGAAGCCACGTCCAAATCCAGGTTGTATCCTTCTTCGCCGTGCTGCGACAGGTCCAAGCCTGTCACCTCGTCTTCGCCGGTCACTCGCAAGCCGATGACGGCGTCCACCACTTTGAGGATGATGAGCGTACCGATCACGCCGAGCGCGATCGCAATGCCCGCCGCGATCAATTGATTGAGGACCTGCTTCGAGTTCCCTTCGAGCAGGCCGACCGGGCCGCCGCTGAACACATCGTTGACCGCCTTCGTCGCAAAGACGCCGGTCAGAATCGCGCCCGTGAAACCGCCCACGCCGTGAACGCCGAACGCGTCGAGCGAATCGTCATAGCCGAGTTTCTTCTTCAATTCAGTCACGGCGAAGAAGCAAACCACACCCGCGATGAAACCGACGGCTAACGCCGCCATCGGCGTGACGAACCCCGAAGCCGGAGTGATGCCGACCAAACCGGCGACCGCGCCGGAAATTGCGCCGAGCACTGTCGGTTTGCCCTGCCTGAGCCATTCAACGATCATCCATCCCAGCGCCGCCGCAGCCGCCCCGAAGTGCGTCGCCACAAACGCGCTCGAAGCCAGTTTACCGGCCGAAACCGCGCTGCCCGCGTTGAAACCGAACCAGCCGACCCACAGCAGACACGCGCCGATCACGCTCAGTACCAGACTGTGCGGCGCCATCAACTGCTTCGGGAATCCGATTCGTTTGCCCAGGTAGATCGCGCAGACCAGCGCCGAAAAGCCCGACGAGATGTGAACCACTGTGCCGCCTGCGAAATCCAGCGCCGGAATCTTGCCATTGAGAGCCGGCAGCGCCAGCAATCCGCCATTGCCCCAGACCATATGCGCCAGCGGGAAATAAACGAACGTGGCCCACAACGCCGTGTAAGCCAGCATCGCGCTGAACTTCATCCGCTCGGCGAATGCGCCGGTGATGAGCGCCGGAGTGATGATGGCGAACATCAACTGGAACATCATGAAAGTCTGGTGCGGGATCGTCGCAGCATATGCCGTGTTCGGGTCGCCTCCCACGCCACTCAGAAACAGATAATTCAATTTGCCGAAGAACGGCGTGCCTTCGGCGAAAGCGATGCTGTAACCGTAAACCGCCCACAGCACGGTGACGACGCCCATCATCACAAAACTTTGCATCATCGTCGCCAGCACGTTCTTCTTGCGAACCAGGCCGCCGTAAAACAGCGCCAGTCCGGGGCCGGTCATCATCAGCACGAGCGCGCAGCAAACCAGCATCCAGGCGTTGTCGCCAGCCAGTTGCGCGCCAGCCGCCGCAGTTTCAACTTTCGCCAGCCGCTCTTCGACCGTTTGCGACAGGGCGGCGGGCGCGATTGTCAGACCACACATCAAGGCGAAGACGGCCTTGCGGAAATTCAACTTTGTTGTCATAGCCGGTGTTTCCTCAGTTAAAGGTAGTTGTTGTACTTCAATTGGCCTACTGGCTGCTCGAACCGCTCAATTTCTTTTTTCACTGAGCGCGTTCCGAATCGCGTCCTCGATGACCGGCAGATCAGCGTCCGCCAGCTTTTCGCCCGCCGCGTTCGTCACGTAGAAGACGTCTAAAGCGAGGTGTTTTTCAGTCGCCACTTTTGCAAACACGATGTCCAGATCGAGAGACGTGAGCGTGTTTGCGATCTTGTAAGCCAGTCCCAGGCGGTCGCTCGTTCTGAGTTCCAGAATCGTGCTTTTGCCTGACGACTGGTTATCCCAGCTTATTCGCGTCGCGCCCTGAACAAGCGCCTTTCGCCGCTGAAAGCGCGAGCCTGTTTGCGAGCGCAATCTTTTTTCAACAGCCGCGGCCACGTCCAGTTCGCCGCCAATCGCGCGGCGGATCGCGCTGTCAATCTGTTCCCACCGCGCGGGATCGGTGATTGGCTCTCCGGCGGTGTCGCGCACCTTGAATGAATCAATCGCAATTCCGTCGGCGCGCGTGTTCAGTTGAACGCTGAGAATGTTGACGCCCTGCGCCGTCAGCGTTCCCGCGACGCCGGCGAAAAGCCCTCGCCGGTTCGGGGCGCACAGATGCAGATCGGCGCATCGCATTTGAGTGTCAACCCTCCAACTGGTTTTGACCGGACGCGAATTGAGCGTGTGCGCCAGCCGGATGTGTTCGATGATCGTTTGCGGCGGAACCGACCGCGCGTAATCTTCCGGCAGCAACCCGAAATGTTTTCGCGTCACGTCAACGTCAATTTCGCTCGCCAGCATCCGCCCCACGCGTTCGCGCAACTCTTCGGCGCCGCGCTCCGGCTGTTTGTCCGGCGACAGAACCGCGCGGGCTTTCGTGTACAGTTCCCACAGCAGCGAATCTTTCCATTCGTTCCATACGCCCGGCCCGACGCCGTTGATGTCGCCGTAAGTCAGCAGCGTGAGCATGTTCAGGTTGTCGAGCGTCCCGATCTTCTCTGCGAAATCGCCGATCACCTTGTCGTCCGACAGGTCACGCCTCTGCGCGATGTGCGACATCGTCAGGTGATGGCGAATCAGGAATAGCGCCTGCTCGGTCATCTCAGCCTCCAGGCCGAGCCGCGCCATCGCCCGTTCGGCGATTCTGATTCCCTTCTCTGTGTGATTGCCGCCAAGCCCTTTGCCGATGTCGTGCATCAACAAACCCAGATGCAACGTCGCCGCATCGCTGATCTCGCCGTACAGGTTTCGATAGCGCTCCGTCTGTTTGCCGCGCGAACCGGCGAGTTCATCCAGCGCCTCAATCGTCCGCAGAGTGTGTTCGTCAACCGTGTAGCGATGATAAAGATCGTGTTGAACCAGACAGGTGACGCGCCCGAATTCGGGTAGAAACTTTCCCAGAAAATCGAGTTCATGCATCAATCGCAACGTCGCCGCGACGCGTCCCCTGGCCCGCAGCATCTTCAAAAACGATTGCGCCGCATCGGTCGAAGAGCGAAAGGCCCGATTCACAGCGGGCAGGCTCGATTGAATCGCGTCCTGCAGGTTGACGCTGAACCCTGCGCCAGTGGCCTGCGCGTAGCCGAAAGCCATCATCATTCGAGCGCCGTCAAGCTCTTCGCCCGCGTTCGCGGTATCGAGCGTTCCGTCCGACATCACGAATCCGCCTGCGGCTGTGGTCGAACGCGAGCGAGCGAACCAGTTCTTTTTTTGGCGCGCGGCGATGGCGCGTCGCAGATGCGATTCGCACAACCGATGCAGCCGCCGCGCATGCAGGTAATAATCCCGCATGAAAATTTCCGACGCCTGTTGCCTTTCCGAATCCGCATAGCCCAGGTTGCGCGCCACCTGTTGCTGCAAATCGAGCGAGAGCAGATCTGTGCGGCGCGATGTCAGGAAGTGCAGATCGTTGCGCACGCGCAGCAGAAATTCGTAAGCTGCGCCGATGGCTTTCGCGTCGCGTTCGGGAATGACTTCAGCTTTAATCAGCCCTTCGAGCGTCGTCTGGCCGTACGCCACACGCGAGGCCCACAACAACTCGTGCAGATCGCGCAATCCGCCCGCGCTCTCCTTGATGTTCGGCTCCTGCAAACACGCGGCGCTTCCGAACTTGGCGTAACGCGCCTCGCGCTCTTTCAACAGTTCATCGAGCAACGCCGGTTTCTGTTTTTCAAATATCTCTTCGTCCAACCGCTCAGTCAGTTGCTCGAACAATCCGGCGTCGCCCCACAACAGCCTCGCGTCAATCATCGAGTTGCGCGATACGACATCTTCCCTGGCCATCGAGACGCAGTCGCCCAGGCCACGCACGCTGTGGCCGACGTTGAACCCGATGTCCCAGAGCAGGTAAAGAATCGCTTCGCTCAACTTCGCGGCGGCGACGCTGTCCCTGCGCCCCTGATGCAGGAACATAATGTCAATGTCCGAATGCGGCGCGAGTTCACGCCGCCCATATCCGCCAAGAGCGACAACCGCGAACTGCCCGGCATTCGCGCCGCCGAGCTTTTCCTCAACCGCCGTTCGCGCGATGCGCTCGATCAACAAATCAACGATCAGGCTGCGGGCCGCGACAATCTGCGCTCCGCTCACACCGAACCGGTGGCGCAAGCTCAGCCGCTGCGTTTCGATCTTCAGGAATTTTTTGAGCGCGGCGAGACGTTGCGCCGGACTCGGCTGGCTTTCGATCTTCCGCAGCTTCTCGCCCGCGTGCCGCTCGATTGTGATCATGTCAATCTGCATTTTTGTTACGCTCGATTTTAAGAGGAGCAAGCCGGGCGCCAGAGAAGCTGAATAATGAGCACTCTGCCGCAAGGCCTATGTTTATTGGCATTTCCCACGTTTTAACTCTTTCGGCGGTCTTTTCCGACGATCATACGGCCAGACAAAAGCGTAGCTTTCGCCTGACAGAATCACATTTTTGTAGCGATTATCAGCGCTGCTCACCATCCCAGAAGGCGCTCAGCAAGTGAAAAACGCGCGCAAACTCGACAGTTTACGCTGCGTTCACCAAGCGACTTCTGATCCAGAGACTCGCAAAGGAAAAGACGGAAATTTGGACGCGGACAAAATTGTAGTTCTGGCTGGAGCAATTAACATTTATGTCGGATAGATTTTGAGGGAGGAACAGACAAATCAGAATTTATGTCACGAGGAGTTGCGGTGAAAATCGCGGGAGTTGTCCATGCTTCAGCCCAGCAAATCCACTTGCGGATAGAGAACCCACAGGCTGGCGCGGCGGCGTGTGGCGCGGATTTGGCGGCGCGTTTGGCGCGAGCGCGTTCGGCGGCGACTGTCTTCACGAGGACGGTTGATGATTTTTGCGGGCGCTGTTTGACGTTGGCGGCGACGGCCAGGCAAGCAAACAGAATGGCGCTGAACATCAGGCTCAAGGCGAATGCGGGGCAGGCTGAAGTCTTCATCGGGTTGCTCCTTGATGTGTTTCGTCATCTGAGTCTGTCTTTGAGTCTTTACACCAGCCTGGACGTTGAGCTTGCTGCCAGGAGTTCCGGTTTGGGCGTTTCAATACGCCTTATCGGTCAAAACAGGTGGTCTCATGATCTATATGCGCGAAACGGGGTGAAATGTCGCACGCCGCGAAAAATATTTTTTCAGCCTTTGCTCAATAAATAATCGTGAAGCCGCCGCCGGCTTCGGCCACGACCGTCGCCAGTCCCCAGACGGGCACGCCCTGCGCCACGCCCATCTCTCCGGCGGGTTTGCCGCTTTTATCGAAGACCTGCCACGCCAGCGAGCCGCCTTTCTTCCAGCCTGTGCCTTCCGTCCAGACCAGTATCGTTTCGCCGTGCGCGTTTGTCGCAATCGCCGGGTGTTTGCGCTTGCCGGTCGGAGCGGGCGCGGGCGTAGCCGATGATTTTTGCGGTGAATCAATCGCGCCGAAGTAGACCTGGCCGTTGTTTTCCCAGGCGGCCAACGTTTGTTTGTCGCTGTTCACGGTCATCGTCGCGCTGCTCATCGGGCATGTGGTCAGATGCCAGTTGTCCAGCCGCGTTCCGCGAAAGCTCTTGCCTTTGTCGGTCGAAGTCAGCAGAAACATTCCGCGTTCGCTCATATTCGTCGCGGTGCGGTAAAGCAGATGAAGCGCGCCGCGCGGGTCAACGAAAGCGCGCATCCCGCAACACCCGCAAGCGCCGGTCTCACCGGCGAACGCGTCTGCCTCTCGCGCGAACGTCTTGCCTTCGTCAGTCGAGCGCGCCAGCCAGACGCGGCGATGCTCTTCGCCTTTCTGATTGCCTGCGCCGTGCCACGCGACGTAAACATCGCCCGCGCTGTCCGCCGCCACCGTCCCGCCGCCATCAAGCGCGTGGCTGATCTGCATCAGGTTGCGCTGGGCTTCAAAGGCGGTCTTCGCGTCGTTCATTCGCGCGTAAAGCATCGGGGCGGAATTTTCAGGGCCGCGCGGCGCGGCGCTGTTCGATCCGTTCCAGGCCACGTGGACGCGCCCGGTTTTGCCGATGGCGATCTGCGCGCCGCGTATTGTGCCGATGGCGACGGCGCTGCCCGGTTGGCTGTTGACGCGGATCGGCGATGAAAAGTCTTTTTTGCCCGGCTCTCGACGGACGTAGAAGATATCGCCCGCGCTCGGTTCACCTGCGAAGTAAATCAGATGGAGCGTGCCCCCCGCATCCGTCACGGCCTGCGGCTGAATCCCGTCGTTTGGCGTGCGAATCAGATTCACTTTTATCGAGCTGCTCGCCGACGCGAGCGGCCATGTGGCTACAACCATCAACAAACATAGGTGAACGAATTTCATAATGTCTCCTTGAAAAAGGGCATGGAGTTCAAGCTTTAGCTTGTGACCGCCATCTTCGGGCGACTCAAAGCCGCAAGCTGAAGCTTGAACTCCATGCCCTTTTTTATTGTTCCAGAGCGTCGCCAAGCGACATGGGCGACTCCTTACGGTAGCGGCATTGTGGCTGTGAAAACACGAGCGCCAGTCCAGGCGAAGACCAGCGTATTTCCGGCGCGAACCATCTGCGGAAAGCCGTTGGAGCGGGCCGTGCCGGAAGGCGCGACAGTGATGGATTGGTCGCGCTTGCCGTCCGGCTTCACGCGGCGGACGCGAACTTCGCCGCCGCCGGACAGTTTCTCCAGCCAGCAGACCATCGCGCTTCCGTCCGCCAGCAACAGAACATCCACGCGGCCCACTGGCGCGCCGTCATCCACAATGACCGGCTCGTTGAAGGTTTCGCCCGCGTCGTCGGAGAAAGCCAGCTTCACGCGCGGAGTATTGCCGGCAACCGTGAACCAGGCCACCGCCACGCGGCGACCGGAAGCCGCCACAGCAGGCCCGTTCACGGGACACCCGTTGAGTTGCCAGCCGTCTTGCGCGACCGTACGCGGCTGGCTCCACTTTCCGTCCTTCAATCGAATCACCGAGATGTCGCGGATCTCCTGATCCGAACGATCACGATAAACTACGACAGGCCCGTCGGCGGTCATCGCAGCCGAAGTCTGGCAACATTCACACACCTTTGCATCCAGCGAGGCTTCATCGGCCATCGAGCCATCGCGTTTGATCTTCGCATAACGCAAAGTCATGTTGCCGTGACCGTGATCGCCTGCGCCCGCTTTCATCTCGCGTCCGTCCAGCCACACCGCCGCCAATGAATTGTCCTTTGCGGGAAAGAGGGAAACGAAGCCGTGCTCGGTCTGTGTGCCGTCGCGATGCGGGACGAAAGGCTTGCTCCACGTCTTGCCGCCGTCGAACGAACGCGAGATGTTGACATCGTAGGCGTAAGTCCCCGTCCCGCTCCTGACCAGCCAATGCGCCGCCAGCGAGCCATCGGGCAGCGCGATCATCGAAGGGAAATCGGCCCAGTTGACGAACCAGTTCGAGCCTTCGGCGATGACGCGCGGCGACGACCATTCATACTTTTCCGGAGCGGTCTTTTCCAGCGTGGCGAAGCGGAGCGAGAAACGTCCTTCGCCCAATCGCTCGATCCAACTCAAATGCGCGCGGCCATCAGGCGAGACGGTCAGATTGGGTTGACCGCTGCCCGCTCCGGCTGGCGATGGCAGTTCTCGCGTTTGCGCAAGAACCGAAATCGGGAACAGCAAAAAGCTGGCAATCACGCCGATTCGTAATCTGTTCATATCGGATTAGCCTCCGTGTTTGTGTTGATGCGAGTCCTGTTTGGCGGGCCACTTCGGCCCCGGTTCATATTTGCCTTCTTTGATGAGCGCCATCATTCGATCATATTTTTCCGCCGGGAGCACGCGCGCCAGCGTCATCATTCCCATCATCGAACCCGTCCAGCCTTCGGGCAACCACGACGTTTCGGGCTTGGCGACTTCAGCGTCCATTGTCATCCACATATCCTGCGGATAACCGGGCACTCGTTTCTGCCTGCCTGTTTTTTGCAAGACCAAAGTCATTCCGCATTTCGGGCAATTGCCAGGCTTGTCGGATTTGACTTCGGGATGCATCGGGCAGGAGTAAACCGCTTGCTGGCCGACGGCGTTCGACGTTTGTTGTTCGAGCGGGATGCCGGTCGTGCGGCCCAGCGACGGGCCTAAATCTTCCGACAGCGCGCCGCCTTTCGAGACGATTCCCATTCCTTCTTCCATCCCGCGCCCGGTTTGAATCCCGTGTCCGCCGTGCGCCATCGGCCCGACCATCGAAACCATCTGATTCATCATGTGGTGCGGCAAGTGGCAATGGAGCATCCAGTCGCCTTCGTATTTCGCCGTGAATTCAATGTCGCGCGCCTGCGCCACGCCGACCAGCACGGTGTTGCCGGGATACCAGGTTGATTCGGGCGAGCGCCCGCCTTCAGTCCCGGTGACGACGAACTGTTGCCCGTGCAGGTGCATCGGATGATGATCCATCCCCAGATTGACCAGCCGGATTCGCACGCGTTCGCCCTGTTTGACGATCATCGGCGTGGTGGCCGGCCCGGCCTTGCCGTTCATCGTCAGCCAGTTGAACTCCATCGCCAGCGTGTTCGGCACTGTGTTGTTCGGCAATATCGCCCACTCCTGCAGGATGAAGGCGAAGTCCTTGTCCACGCGAGGCTCGTGCGGAGTTTTCGGATGGACGATGAACAGCCCGATCATTCCCAGCATCTCCTGCATGGCCATGTGCGAGTGATAAAAGAACGTGCCGTTTTGATTGATCGTGAATTCGTAGGTGTACGTTTCGCCCGGCATGATCAGCGGTTGTCCGATGCCCGGAACTCCGTCTTGCGACGGCGGCACTTCCAATCCGTGCCAATGCGGCGTTGTCGGCTCCGGCAGATTGTTGGTGAAAAGTATCCGCACGCGGTCACCTTCCACAATTTCGATTGTCGGCCCCGGACAACTGCCGTTGTAGCCCCACACGTCAGCGATGCGGGCGTCGGCCCACGAAGCTTTCGGCAGAAATTCAACACGCACCGGTTCGGCGATCAGATGGAAAACTTTCACTCCGTTTTCAATCTTGAACGGCAACTTCGGCAGATCGGGAGCGTGGACGGGCAGGAAGCCCGATTCGCTCGCCGCCTGAGTTTGCGCCTGATTGTTCGGAGTTTGCGTGACGGCCTTCGCAGGCGTGTGATCGTGTTGTTGATGCTCGGCCTGAGCAGGCTTTGGTTGTTGCTGCCCGCTGGCCGATTGGCTGGCCAGCATGCCAGCGCCCAGCAATGATGTTCGACGAAGAAAATTGCGACGATTCATGAATTTACCTCACTGAGTCTGTGTCTATGTGGCAAGTCCTGTGTTCAAAAGTTGTGAGACCTGTTTTAGTCATTCGGCAGCACCAACGGCGGCCTGACTCGCCCTGTGTTTCCCATGCCCGACGCCTCGCCCGCCGCCGGGCCTGGCGCCTCAAGCCCGCCCGTCAAAAGCAACCCGCGCAACAGCGTGACGTTCTGCCACACGTCAATTAAAGAATTGACGTATTCGGCTCGCGCCTGAAACAGCGTGCGCTGCGCGATCAACGCCTGCGGATAAGCAGCGGCCATCTGGCGGAATTTCGTCAGGTACAGTTCGTAAGCCCGCTGCGCTCGCGGCAGGATTTCGCGCTTGTAGCGAGCGGCCACGCCGATCGAATTCAGATAAACGGTGAACGCGTCGGCCAATCGCGCGCGCAGTTCGAGTTCGACGCGCTGCAACTCTTTTTCGGCGCTCGTCAAATCGGCCCTGGCGGCGGCGACATTGCCCTGGTTGCGGTCGAAGATCGGCACGCGTATCCCGACTCCGAAACTGCCTTCCCAGCCGGTCTTGCCGCCGAAGAATTCGGCGAAATCATTGCTGTGCCCGATTCTGCCGAAGACGAACACGTCCGGCTTAGGTTCGGCTTTCGCGCGCGCGATCACGGCCTTTGCGCGCTCGACGCCGGCCATCGCGGCTTTGATTTCCGGACTTTCGCGCAGGAGTTGCGCGAGCATGTCTTCCTGGTTGAGCATCGGCGCGTCCGCTTCGAGCGATCCGATGAGCCGCGTGGATTTTTGATCCGCAGCCAATCGAGGATTGTTGACGACCGCCGCCAGCACTTTCCATATACGCGCCAGATCGTTTTCGGCCTGCATCAGATCAATCTCCGCGCGCTGCGATTCGACTTCGGTGAAGAGCACGTCGGGGCTGTCGGATTGGCCGACGTTGAAAAGCTCTTCGGAAATACCCACCGCCTCGCGCGTCAGATCGAGCAATTGCTTGCGCAGTTCAACCATCCGCTGCGCGCCGAGGACTTCGTAATAAAGCATCCGCACGGCGTTCAGCACGCGCCAGCGCTGCGCTTCGGCCTGAGCCTCGGTTTGATCTTTTTCTCGCGCGGCGATGTTTTTATTCTTGCCCAGCTTGCCGAACGTGACGATGTTCTGTTCAAAGAAAGCGTAATGGGCAGCGCGGAATTGCCGCACCACGTCGTTGAAGGCCAGCCCTTCGTTTTCGTAGCCGACAAGCGGGTTGGGCCACAGTCCCGCCTGTTTGCGGCGGCCTTCGGCTGCGCGGACAGCGGCTTCGGCCTGCGCCATCGTCGGATTGTTGGCGAGCGCCATCCGCTCCAGGTCATCCAGGCTCAGCGTGGCGCCGCCCGAAGTGGTTTGCGGTTTTGTTTGCGTCGAAGCTTGTGAGTGATCGTGTTGTTGCGCCTTTAAATCAAGAGCAGAGCAGACAACCGCAAGCGCTCCGGCAAGGAGCGATGCGGCGAAATTTTTAAACTTCATTACCAGACTCCGTGTGAGTTACGGCGGTTCGGCGCCGGTAGCCGAACCGAGTCGAATAAATGCGGATGAATGGAGACAAACTCCGGCCTCATCCGGCGAACCAGAAAGATTTTTGATTGAGAAGGTGGATTTAAATTCTGATATTGAGTCGCCGCCCGCTGAATGGCGGCGAGTGCGGTTGGAAAGAGTGAGGCGAGACGCTTTGCGGCGATGATTCAATCAGCCAGAGCGGCTGATTCGGCGGGCTTGATGAGAGTTGAACCACCAGGCGCTGTTCGGGCGATCTCTGCAACAGGGCGTCGAACGACTCTTCTTCCCGTTTGACGCTGCAAGCGCAGAAGTGCGCGTTAATTGTGGAGGACGACCCTGCCTGATGATGGTTCTGATGATGCGCGGCGACCGGGCGTTGAATTGTATTCGACGAACGTTGCTTGTGTTCTTGCGGCGTGGACTCTTTGGCGGCGTGCATCGGGCAATGGCCGCCTTCGATTCTTTCTTCCGTAGCTGGCTTGTAGTTGTCTTCTGTAGCCGTCGCGACGCTGTGATCCTTTCGATCCGGAGCCATGTCGCAACACACGCCGCCGCACAGCCCCGTCGTGACGAAAAGCTGTAAGGCAAGAAACGTCGTGATAATCAACTTAGCCGTTCGCATCGCGGCGATTAAAGCAAATGGAAATCATGCAGGCAAGCCTGTAGTCCGGCTACTGACTCATTTAATTCTTCTTCCACGCGACCTTGCCCATCGCGCGCCAGGTCGTCAGCTTGATGCCCAACTCTTTGATCAGCGCTTCGATTTCGGGATCGGTGAACGACTGGAAGTCGGCGTACCGCTGCTCCCACGACCCGGTAGTCGCTTTCAATTCGGGATCGTTCATTCCCAGATGCACGATCAGCATCGTCACGCCCGGTTTCAGATTCCGCAGGAAGTTTTTGTACGCTTCCTTGCGCTCGGCGAAGTTTTTGCCCCGCACGCCGGTGTTCAAATAATCGAGCATCGCAAAGCCGTCGGCCTCGACCTTCTTCAAAACATCTTCGGTGACCGGCGAGCCGATCATCTTGCCGTAGGCGATGGCTTCTGGCGTGGGGCGCATGACCATCACCGGGATGCCATATTCCTTGCCCAGCTTCGTGTAAACGTCGAAGAAATCCTTGCGCGTGTAAAGCGTGCCCATGTGCGTGTCCAGATGCGTCGGCTTGATGCCGAACTGCAGGGCGCGTTCGATCTGAGCGCGCAACTCGGTCTCGATCTCCTGCGGCGTGGCCTTCATCGCCGTCTGCCGCTCCGACCGCCACATATAGCCCTCTTCGTCGAGCAGGCCTTTGACTTTTTCCGGCGAAGCCACAGGCCGCCAGCGCAGATATTTCCACTCGCTGGTCAGCGTCAGGTGCAGTCCCAGATCAAGCTCCGGGCGCTCTTTCGCGTAAGCCGCGATTTCAGGAAACCAGGGACAGGGAACCATGATGCTGCCCGAAGTGACCATGCCTTTTTTGAACGCCTCGATAGACGCGACGTTGACCGAATGCGACATGCCGATGTCGTCGGCATGAACGATCAGGACTTTGTCGTTCGGGCCGTAACCGAGTTGTTGCGCGGTGGTCGTTTGCGCCATTGTAGAAGGTCTCAACAAAAACAAACCGAGCAGGATAAAGACTCTTTTCATTATTGATTCTCACTTGATTCGGGGTTTTTCAAATAGGAACGTACTTGACCTGATTCTCAATTTCCTCAGGTTCGCTGCAGGCAATCAGTATTGCGAGTTCTTCGACAGCGGTTCCTATGGCCATATCCTCCGGCACGATGACGACACCAGCCATAGGCTTGCCATATCGTAAACGCTCGTTGGCGTATTTTGTAACGGTGTTGATGTCGTGGGTTATGATCACGCGCTGATGTTCAGCCGCCCAGGCGAGCAGAACAGGATCACTCGCTCTCCCCAGTTCCGAGTCTTGAGCGATGATGTAATCGAGGTCGGGAACCAGTTGTTCAATTCCGCGCAGAATTCGGTGATTGAAATTCTCATCGAGCAGAATTCGGAGCATAGGGCTAAGGCGTCATGAAGATTTAGCGAGTTGGGAGTTGCGCTCAAGGGCGCGTTTGCGAAGGCGTTCGCGGAAACCAATGGTGTCCTGGCCACTTTCGATTTCGCGCCTTATGGCTTCGCCCTCTTCTTTGCGCCATTCGAGATAAGCTTCGACTTCGGCTTCGTGTTCGAGATAGTAAGCGATGACGCCATAGATTTGCCACAACGAGAGCGAAGGAAAACCCTCTTGAATCTCCTGCGGCGTGTCGCCTCTCCTGAAAGCTCCGATGATCGTATCCAGCGTGATGCGCGATCCGGTTATGCGAACCGTGCCATCGCTTTCCTGAACGAGCGGCGGGGTTTGTATTAGATCAAGTTGGATCATAATGGCGTGATTATAGCTCAGAAACGTTTTCCTGCTAACATCAACGAGGCTACTTGCTGATCCGCAAATCCTGCTTCGAGAAATCAACGCCGGTGTGGCCTTGCTCGTCCGCGCCTTTGATCATCAAGCGAACCTGAGTGCGGCTGTTCACGGGCAAGTCCTTCGGGATCGTCCACTGAAACTGGTTTGCGTAGCCGGGCAGATCGGCGATGACTGTTGAGTAGCTGGCGCCGCCGTCGGTCGAAAGCCTGATCTGGTATTTGCTCATCCGCGCCGCATGCGATGTTGACCACGAAATCAGCGCGGGTTTGCCTGGGGAAAGATGATTCTCCGGCTCGATCAGCGTGATGTTGGGCGCGCCGTCAATGACGACCGCGATGTCCAGCCGGGCGAATTTGTCCGTCTGTTCGTTCATCGCGCGGAAAGAGATTTGATAGACGTTCCCCGCCTGCATTGAATTCGGCGTAAAGAGAAAACTGCCATCGCTCGGATCGAACACCGCTCCGGCTGGAAGGTTATAAGCGTAAAGCTGAACGGGCGCGCCGCGTTCGTCAGTTTGCGGAAGCGCGAAGCCGAGCGATTGGCCGACAAGCAGCTTCTGCGATTTCAATTCGCTCAGAGAGATCCGCTTCCGGGGCGCGTCAGGTTGCGAGGCCAGCGGCGGCGCTGAGCGAAAGGGTCGCGCGAAAACGCGCGCCTCCTCGAACGTGAAGAAACTTTGGCCGTAAGCGTCTTTGTCAATCCTGGTCTTTTGCACGCGCACGTAGCGGAAGCCGTCGGCGACGGTCACGCTCGCCAGCCAGGTTTGTTTGAACGGCACTGGCGTTTCGCCTCGTTCGCCGAGCTTCGTCGAAGTTTTGAAGCTCGGATCGTTCGACGCCAGGACTTCAAAATTGCGGCGCGTCACGGGTTGATCCTGATCGTTGCGGAAGACGATTTCGACCGATGCGATCTGGAACTTCCTGCCCAAATCAACCTGCCACCATTCGGGCTTGCCAGTGTTGGAATCGGAATGCCACGCCGAATTTTTGCCGGAGACCGCGCTCTGCCCGTCGTTGGCGGCGCTTGCAAGCCCGATGACGTCCGACCACTGCCTGACGCTCGAAGCTGTGGCCGGGCGATTGAGCGCGACGTTGGCGAGCGTGGCCTGCGTCGGTACGGTTCGCGGCTGCGCAGGCGTGGGCGTGTTTGTCGTCAGAATCACGGGTTGAGGAGTTACCGGTTGAGAGTTTGCCGGCTGCGGCGGCATTGGTTGCGGCGGCGCGGGTTGCGCTGGGGCCGATTGGCCGGGCGCGATTATCGAACCGGCGATCTCAGGCAGATATTCCGAAACGGTCAGTCCCATCTGCCCATAAACTTTGGTCACCGATGCGGGGTAAAGCAGCGAGCGGAAGTTGATGATGTGGCGCGACGCCGACGCGACGCTTTTTCCTTCATTGAAATCGCGGTAGAAGGCGTAATCGCGAAATATCTGCTGCACGCGCGCGCGCAAATCGGCTCGATTGGAAATGCGCGCCGCCGTAGCCAGCACGGGCAATGCCAGGCCCGCAAGCGCGACCGAACGATCCCCGGCGACTTTCTCCGGCGTCCAGAAATATGAAATCCCATTCGGCAGGTAAGTGCCGTCAGTCATCTTCGATCCGGGCTTGATCGGTGGATTTTCTTTGTTGATCAGCCAGTCGGCGATGCGAACGAGGTAATCGGCGACGCGTTTGTCACCGGTCTCGCGCCAGTATTCGATCACGCCCAGTTGCGAGTAACTCCACGCCCAGGGTTGCGCGGCCTGAATCACATCGGCCCCGCGACTGATGTAATAGCCTTTGCGCCCGAACGACTCTTCAGTTTGAACCAGCAGGTATACGTCGTCTCGCGCTTTGTTGAGATAGCGCGCATCGCCGGTGTAGCGGTAAGCGGCCATCAGACCGTGCGCGGGCCAGCCGACCCAGCGCGGCTCGTTCCACCCCAGCGCGTTCGCGTAAGTGAAATTCATCCGCAGAAAAGCGTCGGCTCCATCAAGAGCCGATTCGCGCACGGCCTCATCGCCGGTCAGCGCCCAATACAACCACATCCCTTCGATCCAGGAATGACTGGGGACAGGCTCTTTGAACGTGCCGTGATCGCCCTTCTCGTAAAAAGCCAGCCCTCGGAAATTCCATGTTTTTTCGACGGTCAGAAAATCGTCGGCGCGGTAATGGCCCCAGTCGGCGCGGTAACGCGCCATCTCGCCGCCCAGCCGGAACGCGCGCGCGTCGCCCGTGCGCAGGTATTCGCGCAGGAGCACGAACGGCAGATCGTAATGAACGTTGGCGTAACCGTCGCCCCAGGCCAGATCGCCGAAATTGCGCCATCCGAATTGCTCGCCGTTTTCGCCGCGATTGCGATATTCAAAGATCGAGCTTGGCGGAACCGCGCCCGCGTCGTCGGTGGCTTCGACCGCGTAACCAGACGCGAACATCCGTTCGACGCGGTTCGCGGCCTCGCTCATCACCTCGTCTTTTCCGAAAAAGTCGCGCCAATCGCGGCTTTCGACGAACGCTGGCCGCACCGCGCCGGTTGTGGCGATGTAAGCCGGATCGAGCGTGGCAGGCGTCGAGTCGGTCAACGCCCGCGCGCTGATCGTTTGCTGGCCGATATAAAAATCAGTCGTCTTCGCGCGCGCGCCGTCGAAGATGTAATCGTTGCCAGTGTCGGGCAGAACGTCGAAGCTGATGCCGTCGGCTGAGCCTCGCAAAGCCTTCGGATAATTTTCGACGAATTCGGGAACGGCTATTTCAAACAACCCGGCGACGAGTGACGCGCCGCTTTGTTTTTCCGCGAGGCGGGCGTGGGCTTCGTTAGCGTCCAGAACCTGCGAAACGCCCGAAGCCGGCGTGACGGTCGGCAGCAAAACCGACAGGCTGCGCAGGAGCGCGTGTTGCGGGAACGGCGGCTGGAACGAACGATACGCGCCGAAACCGAACGTCCCATTGTTCATCATCCGCAATCGAACGCGAACGAAAGGCTGATTGGCGTAAACGTAATACCGCAGCGTGAAGGCGACGGTCGGCAAGGCTTTGCCCGAAGCGCTTTTGAAATATCCATCCTGCCGCACGACCGCGCGCAGCGGGTTCGATTCTTCGACAAACGTGTGTTCGATGAAGGCGTTCGCGGGTTGATTGGCGGCATTCACCACGATCAATTTCTCGCCGACCAGGTGATTGGGTTTCAGCGGCGCGGTGAATTGAACCGTCTGATCGCTGGCGCTTTTGATCGTGGAGGTCTCCTGCTCGACGCTCAGATCGCGGATGGTCGCGCCCGCCGCGTGCTTGAATTTCAGCGGCGCGGCGGTTCGCAAATCTCCGGGCTGAGTCGAGGCCACCAGAACGTCTTCTTCGCGCGGAGTCCCTTCATCAACGCGGTAGCGGCGGTCGGCGGTGAAACTCCAATCGTTGACGACCAGTCGCGCGCTGCCTGCCGGAGCGTCCCACTTCAACGTGTCCACGTGCTCGAATCGCGCGACGTCTCCGGCCTTGAACTGCGCCGTGTCGTTGACGGTCACGGCGTCGGGCGATTGTCCCAGCCGCGTGATCAACGCGCGGCGCGGCAGATCGGCTCGAACCGTGACGGGGGCCCGCAACTGCTCTCTGCCGCTGAGCATGAAACTTTTGATTAACTCTTCGCCCGACTTTGGAAATTCGACTTCGAGCCGTGAATTGCTCGCGCGAACAGCGCCGCCCACGTCGGTGATGGTCACGGGAGGCAAATCGGCGCGCGCGGCGGGAGTCAGAAAATGAAGACCTGCGAGGTTCGGTTTGAAATCCACCAGCAGCCATTTAACGGGCCTGGCTCCGTCGTTTGCGACGCCGCGCCACCGCGCCAGCACGCGCATTTGAGCGGGCACGGGCGCGCCGTTCGCGTCGGTGACGCCAAGCCACATCGGATCGTAGAGCTTCGCCGACTCGCTGATCGGAATTCCAATCGTGATCGGCAAAGAGGCGCTGCTGACGTTGATCGGAATGCGGATTGGCCCAGCCTGTGTTTGTGAAGCTTGCGATTGCACGCCGGGCGCGGCCTGACGCGATGGCAAAACTGTTAAGCAGAGACACAACGCGGCCAGACAAAGGCAGCTTTGCAGAAAGGCGGATTGAGGAGCTTGATTGAACAAAGTTCGAACAGTCGGTGAAAAACCCATGCCTGCCATGCGTATTTGATAAATGAGCGCGAAAAACTTATGAAAATACGGGGTAGCGGACGCGGGTGGGATGCCGCCGAGAGAATATCACAGGCTGCGGGATTTGAAAGCGCGCCAGGGAAATTTTGCGGTTAATGCGAATGGATCGGTATCGCTCGCGGTACCGGCGCGAATTTGCTAAGGTGCGCTGCGTGTGGAAGGGCAGATTAGATACGAAAACATTCTTGATGACGGGCGCGATTTCGGTCGCCTGGGGCGCGCTTTATTTCGACACGCTGCGGCGCGTGGTTGACGACTGGCGGGTTGACGAAAACTACTCGCACGGGTTTCTGATTCCGATCATCAGCGGCTACGCGATCTGGAACAACCGAGAACGAATCTTTTCGACGAAGCCTGCGCCACGAGTTTTTCTCGGCGGCGCATTGATGCTGATCGCCGTGTTGATGCTGTTCGTGGGCATTGCCGGAGCCGAGTTGTACATCACGCGCATCTCGATGATCCTGTCGCTCGCGGCTCTGGTCGTCTACTTTCGCGGGATTGAATGGCTGCGGCTGCTGGCATTCCCGATTGGCCTGTCGCTGTTTGCGATTCCGGTTCCAAGCATAGTCTTCAACCAGATCGCGTTTCCGATGCAGTTGATGGCTTCCGATTACGCTACGCGCGCGATCCGTCTGTTCGGCGTTCCCGCGCTGCGCGAAGGCAACGTGATCGAGTTGGCGCAGATGAAATTGCAGGTCGTCGAGGCGTGCAGCGGGATTCGTTCGCTGATGACGCTGGCGGCGCTGGCGGTCGTTTACGCTTACTTCACCGAAAAGCGATGGACGCGCCGCATCGCGCTGGTCATCGCTGTGATCCCGATCGCGATCATCGCCAACGCCGCGCGCGTCGCTGGAACCGGAGTGATGGCGCACGCCTGGGGCATTCAAGCCGCCGAAGGTTTCCTGCACGGGTTTTCGGGATGGCTGGTATTCGTCGTTGCCGTGTTGTTGCTGCTGGCTTTCTCTCGTGCGATGAGTTGGATTGAGAAGATGATCCGCCGTCGAAATCCAATGGCGTTAAGTTAAGCGCATTGAGAAGACAGATTGAGAAGACAGAGGGAGAATACGGAACAAACGGAAATAACGGAACAAACGGGAAAAAGACTGGAAAGACCCTGAGAATTTCCGTTTTTTCCGTTATTTCCGTTTGTTCCGTATTCTCTCTTCCTGATGAAATGAGGAAGAGGCTTAGTTACATCTCGATGCTGTTGTTTCTGCTGCTCTCCGCCGCGTTCGCGCAATACCTGTCGCGCGAAGACAGCCGCGAGCTAATCCCGCCGCGCGTCTCGCTTTCGGAGTTTCCTCAGCAATTCGGCGTGTGGCGGCAGATCGAGGAGCAGCGTCTGGGCGAAGGGCAATTCAGGGAATTGAAGGCGGACGATTACATCTCGCGCACCTACGTCAACGACAAAGGATTCCCGGTTTTTCTCTTCATCGCCTGGTACGCCAGCCAGCGTCATCGCCAGACTTTCCATTCGCCGCAGAACTGTTTGCCGGGCGCCGGATGGACGATGGGCGGTCACAAGCTTCATCACGCTGGCTCCGAGGAAAGCCGAATCAATGAATACCTGATCGGGAAAGATGACGCGAAGATGATCGCGCTCTACTGGTATCACGGGCGCGGGCGGATTGTGGCCAACGAATATTGGGGGCGTCTCTACACGATCAAAGATTCGATTGCGCGGGGGCGAACCGATGGAGCTTTGGTTCGCGTGATCGCCCCGATGGGCAAAGGCGAAGGCGCGGAAGAGCAGGCGAGGCAAACCGCGTTGGATTTTGCGGGTAAGCTTATGCCGATGTTGTCAAATTACATCCCCGACTGAATGGGGCAGGCGATATTTTCAAAGCTTCGTCGAATCGTGTTATCTTCGCGCCTCCTTATCGGCAATGAAAACCACCAACAACAGAAAGAGGATTTTGTATGCTTCTTGAAGGCAAGAAAGGTTTGATCCTGGGTGTTGCGAACAAGCAGAGCATCGCCTGGGCGATTGCGGAATCCGCTGCGCGCGAGGGCGCGAAGTTGATCTTCAATTACCAGAACGACAGGTTCAAAGACAAAGTCGAAAAGCTGGCCGAAGGCATCGAAGGTTCAAAGGCTTTCCAGTGCGATGTCGGAAACGATGGCGAGATCGCCGCCTTGATGAAGAACGTCGAAGATGAGTTCGGACGTCTTGATTTCCTGGTTCATTCAATCGCGTACGCGCCGAGCGAGGAACTGGCTGGCGAATTCATCAACACTTCGCGGCAGGGCTTCGCGACGGCTCTGGAAGTCAGCGCCTATTCGCTCATCGCCGTGTCGCGCGCCGCGTTGCCGCTGATGAACAGTGGCGGCTCGATCGTCACGTTGACCTATCTGGGCGCCGAACGAGTCGTTCCGAATTACAACGTGATGGGTGTGGCAAAGGCCGCGCTGGAAGCTTCGGTGCGTTATCTGGCGAACGATCTTGGGCCGCGAGGCATCCGGGTCAACGCGATTTCAGCCGGGCCGATCAGAACACTGGCGGCGCGCGGCGTTGGAGGCATTAGCAAGATGGTCGAGCATCACCGCGAGATAGCTCCGCTGCGACACGCGACCGAACAGGCCGAAGTCGGCGACACCGCATTGTTATTGTTGAGTTCGCTCGGACGCGGAGTGACGGGCGAGGTGATTTACGTTGACGGCGGTTATCATATTCTGGGGACGCTTGCGCCGATGGGCTGAAGCATCGGGGCAGATCAATTCGACAAAAGCAGTTTGATGTACGGACGCAACACCGGCTCGGTGATAATTTCGCCGAGCCTTTTATTTGTGATGAATCGCCAGACGGGTTCGCCGCCTTCCTGACGTTTGAGAATCAGTTCAGCGACCGTTCGCGGTTCGAGCATAACGTTTTGACTTAAACCTATCCGCGCGCGCGCCAATCCTCCGCCGGGCACAAAACCGTGTTGCGGTTCGCGCGGCCAGCCGGCTTCGACGATCAATGTCTTTTCGCGAAAACGCGCGCCGAATCGCTCGCCAACCATCGTCGCATCTTCGATTTTGAACTGCCATTCATGACGGCCAACCTGCAAAGGCGGATTGGCGCCAGCGCTCAATTCGCGGCTGATCTCCGAGCAGATCACGTCGAGCGCGTTCCACAACCATTGCTTGCCGCGTTCGCGCAATTGGTCATTTGCGGCCTTCAGCGCCAGGTATTCGTCGGCCAACTCTTTGTTGTCCGGGTTGTTCATTCGTCAGATTTCGTGGCGGTTGGCGAGAGCCTTGTGCATCGTCACTTCGTCGGCGTATTCGAGATCGCTGCCGACGGGCAGCCCCATTGCGATGCGCGTGATGCGGAAGCCGAGCGGTTTGAGCAGGCGCGCCAGGTAATTCGCCGTAGCCTCGCCTTCGGTGTTCGGGTTTGTGGCGAGAATGATTTCCTTAACACTGCTTTCGCCGCTTTCGTTCGGGCGCAGGCGTTCAAGCAGGTTTTTGATCCGAAGCTCTTCGGGGCCAATGCCTCTGATCGGCGAAAGCGCGCCGTGCAGGACGTGGTAGAGGCCGTGATACTCGCGCGTCTTTTCAATCGCCACCAGATTGTAAGGCTCTTCGACGACACAGATGACCGACCGATCGCGCGAATGGCCGGAACAGTAACGGCAGGGATCAACGTCTGTCAGGTTGTTGCAGGTAGAACAAAAAACGATCTTCTCTTTGACTTCGCGGATAGCTTCAATCAGACGGTCGGTCTCTTCCTGAGGCGCCTTGAGCACATGAAACGCCAGCCGCTGCGCCGATTTGTGACCGATGCCGGGCAGCCGTTTAAATTCATCTATGAGTTTTGTTACAGGTTCTGCGTAATCGAGCATAGTGGAATGGGGAATGGGGAATGGGGAATGGGGAATGGGGATGGAATCTCAAGCTTATTCCGCATTCTGCATTCCGCATTCCCCATTCGGTTACATCAACCCCGGAATATTCAATCCGCCAAGAGCGCCGCCGAGTCTGTTGCTCGCGGTTTCGTCAACTTTACGGCCACATTCGTTGATCGCAGCCATGATCAAATCCTGCAGCATTTCGATGTCGCTCGCGGCTTCAGGTTCGATTTTGACTGAAAGGACTTCTTTGAGGCCGTTCATTTCAACCCTGACAATGCCGCCTCCTGCCGTCGAATCAACGCGCAGGGTTTCCATCTCTTTCATCATCTGCTCTTGCATCTTCTGAGCCTGCTTCATCATTTGCTGCAGGTTCATTCCACCGGGAAGTTTCATAACACTCTCCTTGAATTTTGTTACCAAAGCTTTGCGAATCAGCGGCCCTCATCATAACACGCTGAGACCGAAGCGAAGAACCCACTTATCAGTTGTCAATTGTTGAAGGAATTAAGCTCATTTAGTATTCGGCGTCAGAACCTCTTTTTCCTTCACCCAGAGTAACTCCGCCTTAGTCTTCTCTACGATCAGACGCACGGCGGGATTTTGCATCGCGCGTTCACGCAAGCCTCGCCGTTTTAATTCGGCTTCGTCTATCCGTTCCTCAATCTGTCCGCTGATTTTCACTTCCAGTGTAACTGGCCGCCCAAAAAGGCGCGCGCCGATGTCGCGGAAAAGCTGTGCGCTGTCGCGCACCCGTTTGGCGAAAACATCGTCGTTGTTGAACGTGATGGCAAGCGTGCCATCACGGAAATCCAGAGCCTGGGCGTCTTCAAGCGCAGTTAGAACCAGACCTCGATTCATCTTTTGTACCTCTTTCAGGATAGCTTCGACTTCGCGCCCGGCGGGAATCGAAACATCACTCGATTGTACTTGAGCTTGACGCGGCACCGCTTGTCGAGGACGTTTGATAAATTCCGTCTGGTCAGGTTCGTAAGGCTCTGTCAGATCGAAATCCGGAAAATCGGGAGGCTCATCCATCCCGCCTGCCGGAGCTTTGGGAATTGATCCAATACTATTTCCCGGCAATTGCGATGTGGATTTGCCGGGTTGTTCTTTACTCACGGGGTTTTGATTATTAGTAACGGCGCCTTTTGTTACTGGTTGATTAGTAACTCCGCCGCCAGCGGAGCCATTTAACGTCGCCTCAAGGTACTCAAGCCTTTTTATCAGTTCATCAAGCGTCCTTAGCCTGACCGCATGAGTCAGCTTGACCAGTCCGATTTCGAGCTGAAAGCGTGGATGCGGTGAATCCTTTATTTCTTTTTCGGTTTCGGCCAGTAGATGAAAGAGCCTGACCAGGTCTTCTTCAGAAAAACTGGAAGCCAGTTGTTTCAACCGATCAACTTCTACATCAGTAACACCAGGCAAGCCGTCACCACCTACAGATTTAATTACCAGCAGATGACGCAGGTATGCGGTCAACTCACGAGTAAAATTGCGCAGGTCGTAGCCCCGAACGAATACCTCTTCAACCAGATTGAGTATCTCCGGGGTGTTTTGGCTGGCGATAGCTTCCACGAAGTTTCCGAGCGTGGCGGCGCTGACCAGGCCCAGGGAGGTTGTAACGTCTTCTTCGGTAATCTGGTCTCCGCCGAAGGCTATAACCTGGTCGAACGCCGATTGCGCGTCGCGCAGGCTGCCCGCGCCAGCGCGAGCTATTTCGCGCAAGGCGGCGTCGCTTATTTTTACCCCTTCGCTGCCGGCTATTTCCCGCAGACGCTGAAATATCTTTTCGGTGGGAATCTGCCGGAATTCAAACTGCTGGCAACGCGAAAGTATAGTGTCGGGGACTTTGTGCAGTTCCGTCGTCGCCATAATGAAGACGACGTGCGCTGGCGGCTCTTCCAGAGTTTTGAGCAGGGCGTTGAACGCGCTCGCCGAAAGCATGTGGACTTCGTCAATGACGAACACCTTGTAGCGATCCCGCGCGGGGGCGATTGCAATGTTGTTGATGATCACATCACGCACATTATCAACTCCGGTGTTCGACGCGGCGTCAATTTCAAGCACGTCGAGTGAGCCGCCCGCAGCGATTTCGATGCAGGAAGGACATTGCAGGCAGGGCCGGCTGGTAACGCCGGTATGGCAGTTGAGGCCTTTAGCCAGTATCCGCGCGGTGGTGGTCTTGCCTGTGCCTCGCACGCCGGAAAAAAGGTAGGCGTGATGAAGCCGTCGCTGGTCCAGCGCGTGTCCGAGCGTGCGTGAAATATGCTCCTGGCCTGTCAAATCGGTGAAGGTTTGAGGGCGGTATTTACGAGCAATGACCTGATAACTCACAATCTGTTCCTTTTGTTTGAACCTGAGTTTGAAAATGCCTGGATGTGATCCGTAGTGTTTGGCGAAATCGAAGAATAACGTAGTTACGCCAGGCGCTCAAGCCGCGCCCGGATTCGATAAATTGAAGCTGGCAAGTGAAAATCGAGAGATGATAAACCGCAGCCAAATACCGACATCAAGTTAATTCTTCTTGGCTTTTTACATAAAAGGTAGTTTAATACGGAGCAAGTTAGTCTCCTGATGTTACTGGTTAGCTCGAAGCTGAGAAGGCAAGATGGCTTCAAGGTGGAGTATTTGTTAGAGGTAGAGAGTAACATCGGAGCATTTTGAACGATCAACAAACTTAATTTTATGAGGAGAGTAGCGCATGCCTAGAAAATCAGGAAGCAGCAATCCCCAGGAACATATCAGAATGGCGATTGCGAGCATTGATCGCCAAATCAAGGATCTGACGGCGCAACGTGAACAACTCGCAAAGATAGTTCCAGGTATCGCCTCTGCAAGCGCGCGACGCCGGGGAAGACCTGTGGGCGCTGCGGCGACTGGCGATAAGCCAAAGCGAGTTGTTTCGGAAGCGACAAAGAAGAAACTCAGGGCCGCAGCCAAAGCGCGATGGGCCAAGGAAAGAGGGGAAGGTTAAGCAGGCGGGTAAATATTTTGTGACGTAGTCAGGGATCATATTTCATATCACATATGAAATATTGCATATGAAATATGGCTTCAACGCTGTTATCAGCGCCCCGAAAATGGGACAGGCTCCGGTTACTGCCGCGGCACATCCGAACAACGCTACCGTTGCTACCTTCCGGTCCTGGCGGGATTCACGTGTTCGGGATTGCACGGAGTCCGGAGCCTGAGATTAGGTCTCGATTTCAGATATGATATCGAGACCTTAAAAACTGGCGGAGAGAGCGGGACTCGAACCCGCACAGGCCTTTCGACCCGCCGCGCTTCCAACGCGGTGCCATACCATTAGGCGACCTCTCCGCATCTCGGATTTCAAATTTGGAATCCGGGATTCGAGATTTCCGACGGAGAGGGTGGGATTCGAACCCACGGTACCCGTAAGGGTACAACGGTTTTCGAGACCGCCCGATTCAGCCACTCTCGCACCTCTCCACATAAAAACTCACTCAATCCTATTTTATTCATCGTCATCGGAAGCTACTTCCAGCCGCCTGCCATCTTCATCATTATTAGCAAGATTAGCAGAATCATCGTCCGGCTTGTTTTTGCGTCGTTGTTTGAAGAAAGCCTGCATCAACCGCCGGCCATCTTCAGCCCGCGTTCCCGAAGTAACTTCCACTCGATGATTCAAAGAACCGTTTGTGCAAATCTGGAAGACGGTATCAACTCCGCCCGCGCGCAAATCCGCCGCGCCGTATACCAGACGCTTGATTCTGGCGTTGACTATCGCTCCGGCGCACATCGCGCACGGTTCAATGGTGACGTACAACGTCGCTTCGGTTAAACGATAGTTGCCGATTCGTCGCGCAGCTTCTCGCAACGCTATGATTTCGGCATGCGCGGTCGGATCGCTCGATCCAATCGGGCGGTTGTGGCCGCTCCCCACGATCTGATTATCAATTACGACGATGGCTCCAATGGGAACCTCGCCCGCGTCTCGCGCCAGCCGGGCTTCGCCGAGCGCAAAGCCCATGAAGAAGCTGTCATTTTCGTCGGCGTCACGAAGATGGCCAGCAGCGGCGGCGCTGTTTGTTTCTTCGTTTGCCTCATTGCGCTGTGCCATTGTTCATCAGGCGCGCCAAAACGCGAAGGCGAATGGTACTGACGCTGATTGTTCCTGTCAAGCAAGGCTTCAGTCAGGTTTTGATGTAGAATCCCCGCGTGTCTTCTTCGTACCAGAAATTCATAAAACAGGTAGATGAACTCGCCGCGAAGCTACAGGCGCGTTACTCGAACCATCTGGTTTGCCGCGCGGGATGCAGCGGATGTTGCCACCATCATCTTTCCGTTTTCACCGTCGAAGCAGAAGCTGTTCGCTCGGCGATTGAAAATATGCCCGCTCAGGTTCGCGCTCGTGTGGAAGCGCAGGCTCGTGAAGTCATTGAACGCGAAGCTCAGGGCGAGCCGGTAGCCTGTCCGCTGCTGCTTGACGACCGTTGTTCGATTTACGAATCGCGCCCGCTGATCTGTCGAACTCAGGGGCTGCCGTTGTTGATGGAGGCGGATGACGGCGAACAGGAAATTGATTTCTGTCCGCTGAATTTCACCGAGGCCGGCGCGGTTGATGATCTGGATGAAAATCATCTTGCGCCGCTCGACCAGTTAAACTTGCGGCTGGCGCTGGTGAATTTGCAGCATTGCCGCGAAACGGGACTGGCGGATGGCGCGAGTGGCGAGCGCGTGAAGATGGCCGACATCGCGCTTGAATCTCAGACCTCAATCGCAAATCCCAAATCCCAAATTCAAGGCTGAATGATTGCCAACGGAGGGTCGCTTGAAACTCAGACTCGTTTTGATCTCGTTCTTGTCCTCGCTTTTTGCGTATCAGGTTTTCGCTCAATCGTCGCCAGCCGCATCCGCCGCGAGAGCTTACAGGCAAGCGCACGAACACGAAATCATCGAGGAATTCGTCAACCTGCTTTCGATCCCGAACGTCGCGTCGGACACGCCGAACATCCGCCGAAACGCGGAAGCGGTCTCGCGGATGCTCGTAAGGCGCGGCGTCAGAACCCGCTTGCTCGAAAGCGCCGAAGCGCCGCCGGTAATTTACGGCGAGATCAATGCGCCGGGCGCGATGCGCACGCTGATCTTTTACGCCCATTACGACGGTCAGCCAATCGAACCTGCCAAATGGACAGGCGGCGATCCGTTCAAACCCACGCTGCGTTCGGCGTCGCTCGAAGCCGGCGGCAAAGACATTCCATTTCCATCCAGAGGTCAGAAATTCGATCCGGAATGGCGGCTCTATGCGCGTTCGACGGGCGACGACAAAGCGCCGATCATCGCCATCTGCGCCGCGCTCGATGCGATGCGCGAAAAGGGCATCGCTCCCGCGTCGAACATCAAGTTTTTCTTCGAGGGAGAAGAGGAGGCCGGATCGCCGCATTTGGAGAAGATCGTCGAAAAATACCGTGACCTGTTGAAAGCGGACGCGTGGCTGATTTGCGACGGGCCGGTTGACCAGACGCGGCGGCCGCAAATCTATTTCGGCGCGCGCGGCGTGACGGGGCTTGAAATCACCGTGTACGGCCCGCGCCGCGAACTTCACAGCGGTCATTACGGCAACTGGGCGCCGAATCCCGCGATGATGCTGGCGAAACTGCTGGCTTCGATGAAGGACGATGACGGACGCGTGTTGATCAAAGATTATTACGACGGCGTCGAAGCCCTGACCGAGACCGAAAAACGCGCCTTCGCCGAAGCGCCGGATAACGACGCCCTGCTCAAGCGCGAGCTTGGGCTGGGCTGGAGTGAAGGCGCTGGAAAGAAGCTGATCGAGTTGATCAACCTGCCCTCGCTCAACATTCGCGGCTTTTTGAGTTCGTCGGTCGGAGCTACCGCGCGCAACGTCGTTCCGTCAACCGCCACCGCTTCGATAGACATTCGCCTGGTCAAAGGCCTCGATCACGTCAAAGCTGTTGATCGCGTGATCGAGCACATCCGCGCGCAAGGCTATCACGTTGTTGAAACTGAACCGGACGAGGCGACGAGGCTGAAATATCCCAAGATTGCGAAAGTCATCCGTCAGGGAGGCTACAACGCTTCGAAGACGTCAATGGATTTGCCGATCTCGCGCGACATTGTCGCGGCTGTCGAAATCGCGCGAGGCAAAGTCATCAGGATGCCGACGCTGGGCGGCAGCGTTCCGCTTTACATCTTCACCGACAACCTGAAAACACCCTGCATCGGCATTCCCATAGCCAACCACGACAACAATCAACACAGCGCGAACGAAAACATCCGATTGCAGAATCTGTGGGACGGGATTGAAACGATGGCTGCGTTGTTGACGATGAAGTAATCAACAAAGCGACACGAAGGAGCGCGAAGAAGAACAAAATGGTCTGAGCCTCTTTGTGCTTCTTCGCGCTCTTTCGTGGATGAAATTCAAACCGCGATCATCACGGATTCCTTCATCGTCGCTTCAACATCCTTGACCTCTTTCGGCGTCATTGCGGTCAACACCTCAAAACCGGTTTCAGTCACCAGCACGTCATCTTCGATGCGCACGCCGATGTTGAAATACTCTTCGGGGACGCCTTCGGTTCCTTCCGCGATGTAAATGCCAGGCTCGACGGTGAAGACCATTCCGGGTTCCAGCTTGCGCCAATCGTCCCCGACTTTGTAACGGCCAACGTCGTGAACATCCATCCCCAGCCAGTGGCCGGTGCGATGCATGAAGAATTTTTTGTAGCTCTCTTTTTCGACGACTTCTGCGCGCGAGCCTGCGACCAAACCAAGTCTGAGCAATTCTTCCGAAACTACCTCGACGGCCTTCTCGTGCAATTTCATGAAGCTCTCGCCGGGTTTGACCATCTTGATGACTTCTTTGTTCGCGTTGAGCACAGCCTCGTAGATCGCCTGCTGCGCGCGCGTGAATTTGCCGTTGGCGGGGAAGGCGCGCGTGATGTCGCCCGAAAACAGGTTGTATTCGGCGCCAGCGTCAATCAACACCAGGTCGCCGTCTTTGATCTGACACTGGTTGGCGTTGTAGTGCAGGATCGTCGAGTTGAAGCCCGACCCGACGATGGATGGATACCCAACGCCTGTCGCGCCCCTCTTGCGGAAGACATACTCGATGATGGCTTCGAGTTCATATTCGTACATCCCCGGCTTGCAATGTTTCATCGCGGCGATGTGGCCTTCGGCGCTGATGGCGACGGCGCGGCGCAGACTGTTCAGATCGCCCTCGCTCTTGCGCAGCCGCATCTCGTGCAGCAGCGTGCCGGGGTCAATGATGACGGTCGGAGCGTAAACGCCGCCGCGCACCTTCTCGCGGACGTGTTTGATGGACGCGATAATTTTTTGATCGAAGTGTTCATCATTGCCGAGCCGGTAGTAAAGCTTTTCGACGTTTTGAAGATATTTCGGCAGGACGTCGGAGAGCTTGTTGATCTCATAAGCGGCGTCGGCGCCGTGTTGCGAGATTGCGCCTTCGACGCCCGCGCGGATGCCCGTCCAGATTTCTTCTTCGCGGACGCGCGGGCGGACGAAAAGAACGTATTTGTGTTCGGGATGCGATGGCGCCAGCACGGCAACGCAGTCCGGCTCGTTCAATCGGGTCAGGTAATAAAAATCGGTGTCCTGACGGAACTCGAAATCGGTGTCGTGGTTGCGCTTGATTTCGTGCGCGCCCACAAAGACCGCGACGCTGTTCGGTTCCATCTTCTCCATAAATTCGACGACTCGTGTCGGCTTCATTTAATCGCTCCTTGGAAAGGGGTGTGATTGAAGAGCGCGTAGTATAACCAACTTGGGGCGCTGGCGCAGTACCGCGCGCGTAAAGCCGCCGTCCCCGCGCGCAACCGCTTGCTTACGCGCGCGGCGCTGTACCAATTTCGCCGCGCAAGCTAGAATGCGCCTTAAATCGTCATCATCAATTTCAATCGAAAAACCTATGACAACATCAGCAATCACTACTCAACCGGTCGCGGAACTCCTCGCCTGGATTGCGTGCCGCGACCATCTCGAACACGACGAATGGATGCAAGTGATCGAGGAAGCCGAGACCGAAGATTTGCGCTGCCTTGCGGATGATTTGCGGCGGGAACTGCATCCCGACAACGTTGTGACTTACGTCGTTGACCGCAACATCAACTACTCGAACGTCTGTTTCTCGGTCTGCAACTTCTGCGCGTTTTACCGTAAGCCGGGCCACGCCGAAGGCTACGTGCTGAGCTACGAGGAGATTTATCAAAAAGTCGAAGAGACGCTGGAAGTCGGCGGCAGCGGCATTCTGATGCAGGGCGGATTGCATCCTGATCTGCCGATGGATTGGTACACCGGCTTGCTGAGCGAATTGAAACAGCGTTACGGCATTCATCTACACTGCTTCTCGCCGACGGAGATTTACGGAATGTCGAAGACCTTTGGGATGAGCTACGAGCAGGTCTTGCGCGAACTGCGCGACGCCGGACTCGACAGTATTCCAGGCGGCGGCGGAGAAATTCTGGTTGACGAAATTCGTCGCAAACGACGCACCGAATGCAATTCGCAGCAGTGGCTCGACGCGATGGAGGCCGCGCATCAACTCGGCATCAAGACCACCGCCACGATGATGATCGGTTACGGCGAAACCGTCTCGCAGCGCATCCAGCATCTGGAAAAGCTGCGTCAGTTGCAGCAACGCTCGCTCGCGTCAGGCAAGCCCGGCTTCGTCTCGTTCATCCCGTGGACTTTCCAACCCGACAACACGCCCATCGGCAAAATCATCCCCGACCGGATGCCCGCCGAAGAGTATCTGCGCTGGCTCGCTCTTTCGCGTCTCTACCTCAACAACATTCCGAACCAGCAGGTGTCGTGGCTGACCGTTGGATTGAAAGACGGGCGGCGCGGTTTGCATTTCGGCGCGAACGACATCGGCTCGACGATGATCGAAGAGAACGTAATCTCGAAAGCAGGCGCGAACCACAAGGCGACCGAGCAGATGCTGGTCAACGTGATTATTGAGGAAGGATTCAAGCCAGTGAAGCGCAAGGCCGATTACACAAGGCTTTCGTGAATTGCAGAAAACAGCCTTTGATCTTCAACATCGAGTTCAGGAGACCGCGAACAATGAACACGAAAACATCAACGCCTATCGCTCGTCAGATCAAATTCGCCCTGATCGCGCTCGTTTCGTTTTGCGCGATCTTTGTTCCCGCCAATCAAGCGCAGAAGAAAAGCCAGCCGGCGAAGCAGTCAGCAAAACAAATTGATGACAAGGCGCTCCGACAGGCCGATGCGCGCGCTGGCGATTGGATCGTCCACGGGCGCGATTACGCCGAAACACGCTACAGCCCGCTCAAGCAAATCAACGCAGGCAACGTCGGGAAGCTTGGCCTCGCCTGGTCGTTCGATACTCAGACGAATCGCGGGCTTGAAGCGACGCCGATTGTCGTTGACGGCGTGATGTACACGACCGGCAGTTGGAGTGTGGTTTATGCGCTCGACGCGAAGACGGGCCGGCAATTGTGGAAATACGATCCGCAGGTCGCGCGGTCTTATGGCGCGCGGGCCTGCTGCGACGTGGTCAATCGCGGCGTGGCTGTTTACAAAGGCAAAGTCTACGTCGGCGCGCTCGATGGACGTTTGATCGCGCTCGACGCCGCTGACGGCAAAGTCGTCTGGCAAGTCACGACCGTTGATCAGAATCAACCTTACACGATCACTGCCGCGCCGCGCATCGTGAAAGGCAAGATCATCATCGGCAACGGCGGCGGCGAATACGGCGTGCGCGGGTACGTTTCAGCTTACGACGCCGAGACGGGCAAGCTGGCGTGGCGGTTTTACACCGTGCCCGGCGATCCATCAAAGCCGTTCGAATCGCCCGCGCTCGAACGGGCCGCGAAGACCTGGACGGGCGAATGGTGGAAGATGGGCGGAGGCGGCACAGTGTGGGATTCGGTCGCTTACGATCCCGAACTCGATCTGCTTTACATCGGCGTCGGCAATGGCTCGCCGTGGAATCAGCAGATTCGCAGCCCGCAGGGTGGCGACAATCTTTATCTGTCTTCAATCGTCGCGCTGCGTCCCGACACGGGCCAGTACGTCTGGCATTATCAAACAACGCCCGGCGACACCTGGGATTACACGGCGACGCAGCACATGATCCTCGCCGAACTGAACATCGGCGGTCGCGCGCGAAAAGTCCTGATGCAGGCGCCGAAGAACGGATTCTTTTACGTCATTGATCGCGCGACTGGCGAATTGATCTCAGCCGAGCCTTACGTCGGAATCACGTGGGCGAAAGGCGTTGATAAAAAAACCGGAAGGCCGATTGAAAATCCCGAAGCTCGTTACAAGACTTCGTACTCGGCTCAAAAGCCGGGGCCGCTCGGCGGGCACAACTGGATGCCGATGTCGTTCAACCCGCAGACCGGATTGGTCTACATTCCGGCGCAGGACGTGCCGGGCCTTTACGTCCCCGACGCGAAGTTCAAATACAGACCCGGCGCGTGGAACACTGGCGTTGATTTCGGGCCGTTGAAAGACGCTCCGGCTGAATTGTCGCCCGGACACCTGCTGGCATGGGATCCGGTCGCGCAAAAAGAACGCTGGCGCGCGCCGTACAAAATGATGTGGAACGGCGGCACGCTCACCACCGCCGGCAATCTGGTTTTCCAGGGCACGTCTGACGGACGCTTCGTCGCGTACAGCGCGGACAAAGGCGAAAAGCTGTGGGAGTCGCCGGTCGGCATCGGCGTCATCGGCTCGCCGATGACTTACGAGATTGGCGGCGTCCAGTATGTTTCGGTGATGGCTGGTTGGGGCGGCGCCTACGCGCTGGTCGGCGGCTACGCGTTGACGGACAACAACACGCAGAACGTCGGCAGAGTGTTGACCTTCGCGCTCGATGCGAAACAGCAACTCGCCGCATTGCCAAAACGTTCGATGGTCACATTGACTCCGATTGAATCGAAAGCGACAGCGGAGATGATTGATCGTGGGGGCGTGTTGTTCACGCAATGGTGCGCGGTCTGTCACGGCGTGGGCGCAATCGGAGGCGGAGGATTGGTCGCCGCGTTGCCGGCGTCGAAGCCGGAGGTCTTCAAAATGTACAAGGAGATTGTGCTCGATGGCGATTATTCGTCGCGCGGGATGCCGGCGTTCGGCAAATGGTTGACGGCGGATGAAGTCGAAGCGATCCGCGCTTACGTCATCAAACGCAGAAGCGATATGGCGGCGGCCAAGTGATTTCAGGGCAGCGCCGCAATCCGGGAATCGCTCGCTGCGCTACTCGCGGTTTGAGAAGTTGTGAATGAGATCGTGATTCGCAAATTAAATTTCGCCCTCGCCGGAAATTTTGAAGGCGCGCCGCCTCGCCCACGCCCCGAGCCGCAGGTACTTGAGAGCAAGCAAGACCGTGAGGTGAAGATCGCGCGCGTTCAGATTTTTCCCGGCGACATCAGCATCGAAACCGGGCAGCAGGCAGTCTTCAACGCCGTCGCTTACGACAAAGACGGATCGTCAATCAGCGGGCTGGATGTGAGTTGGGATGGTTTGGACGAAGACAAGAACGCGCCGATCACCGTCTCGCAGCAGGCGACTTTCTCTTCCGGCAAGCCGGGCAAATTCAAACTCACCGCCGACATTGCCGGGCGCAAGGCGCACGTCAAAGTGACCGTCGTTGGCGTCGAACGAAAGCCGAACATCAGCAGCCCTCCGGGAGAGCCGGTTTCATCGAGCGACAAACCGAAGCCGAAAAAGATTTCGCTGCTCGCTCCGGCTGGCAAAGACGATTCGCGCGTGGCGATGCGGCGCGGCTCCAAGTCGGCGAATGCTCGGCAATCATTGCGCGCCGCTTCATCCGCACTCGCTCCGAGCGCGGCGATGTTCCTGGCCGGCGAGGATGATTACGGCTGGAACAGCGGCAATTACACTACGCTGGACGATCCCGGCGCAGAGCGCGGCGATATGCCGGGCCACGCGATTGACGGCGGCGCAGGATCGGGCAATTTCCAATTCGCTGCGCCGCTCATCGGACTTGACGGGCGCGGCATTGACCTCAACCTCGCTTTCAATTACAACTCGCGTCTCTGGCACAAATCGGGGACGGATATGTATTTCGACGTTGACCGCGACTGGATCGCCGGTTGGACCTTCGGCTTCGGCAAGATCATTATGGCCGGCGCGTCTTACATTCTGGTAGACGGCGACGGCACGCGCCACAGCTATTCCGGCAGGCCGCACGGCGACTTCGGAGGATGTTGCACATCGCTGCAAACTTACGAGGCTTACACGACCGACGGCAGCTTCATCAACTACTACGCTGAAGGCTACAAGGCGCAATTCGACAACAGCGGCGGCCACAATATGATCAGAGCCTGGGCGAAACTGCCGAATGGGACGACCATCAAATACGGCGCGTCGGCCAACTATGCGGTGTACCCGAAGCAGATCATTGACGCCAACGGCAACTACATTACGATCACCTATCGCACTTATTGGCGGTATTGGAACAACACCTGGTATCTCAGTGAAGAGGGGCCGAACATCGAGACGATCACCGACACCGCCGGGCGCACGATCCAGTTTTATTACGAGCGGTCGGGAACCTCGCCCAATGAAAAAGATTTGCTGACGGCGGTGACCGCGCCCGGATTCAACGGCGGCGCGGCGCGCGTGATCATGCGATTGCAGTACGATTCCAAAAACCTGAACAACGCCGGGTCGAATTACGGCTTCCAGGCGGGACTTACGCCGCGCGTCCGCGACAACGGCGTGATCAACGTCATCAAGGCCGTCTACTATCCCGCGACCGCCACCGGCTATTGGTTCGGCGACGCCGATTCGTATTCAAACTACGGCATGCTGCGCAAGCTGAGCGAGCGGCGGGCAATGACCTGCACGGCTGCGGGCGGCGGTTCCTGTTCCGATGTCGCCGCCGGTCTCACCGGGCAGCCGACCATCGGCGCGGGTGCGATGTCGCGCGAAATGGTCTACAGCAATCCGACATCGCCCGGCTACAGCGATACGCTCGGCTCGCTCAGCGACACGCCGACTTTCACGCAGATGACTGAAGACTGGGCCGGGCGCGACACTACGTCAGTTCCATTGACCAAATATTCGGTTGTTGATCTCGGCGCGACCCGCCGCTCGACCATCGTTCGCCCCGACGGTGTGCGAATCGAGCAGGACACGAACGACGATCCCAACTCGCTTTACTACGGGCTGCTGATCGAAGACCGAACCTAATCGCAGGAGACCGGCGGGACTTTGCTTCGCCGTTCGACGGTTAATTGGTATCGCAGCGGCGACCCCGCTCTTGACCCCGACAACTCAGACCTCAGCTATCGTTCGCCGCGCCCGACGCGCACCGAGGTTTTTGACGACCGCGGCCAGAAGACCGTTACCGAATACGCTTATGGCGGCCACCACAACCAGGTAGTGAATAAGACCGAATACGGTTACGGCGACCCGCAGGGGCCGCAATTGCATCGCGCCTGGTCCGATTACGAGAATGGCTCGCAATACGGCGGCGGATGGATCAACCGCCACACGCTGTGGTACTGGACGCAGACCGATGACAGCGGGCCGTTGTGGTCGGGGCCGCACATCTTCAACCTGGTGAAGGAGAGTTCGATTTACGCAGCCGACGACACCACGCGCGTCGCGCACACCAGATATTTTTACGACGAATACTCGCTGGTCGCGCGGACGGACGCAGGGCAGCTTGCCAGCGCGCCCGCGGAGCGCGGCAATCTGACGACGGTCAAACGCTACGCCAACGCCGCCACGCTTGACGAAGCGACAGCCGTGGTTGAAACGCGAAATTACGACGCCTGCGGCAACGTCGTCACGCTGGCCACCGCTTGTTGCGAGCAGACGAGCTTTGAATTCCAGGCCGGTACGCGCTACGCCTGGCCGGTGGTGATCAAAAGAGGTTC
>WBZO01001371.1_pt1 | contig 38528 bp, 18 predicted proteins | sample 5204261 | NCBI WGS metagenome assembly WBZO01 (sample SAMN12412400, study PRJNA552823) | activated sludge metagenome | isolation source: activated sludge from anammox sidestream of wastewater treatment plant... | place: USA: North Carolina | collected 2017-09
CCAACAGAGTTTCCCAAAGCTGCTGCAGCTACACGGCAAAAAACCCTGGGAAACCAAATACCTCCTGGATACGATGGAGCTGTGGAGATTCGGCGATATAAAAGCTTACACCTCGCTGAAGCTTCTCGCTGCTCTACTGGGGTTCCCCTCGCCCAAAGACGACATTGACGGCAGCGATGTGGGGCGGGTCTATTGGGAGGAACACGACATTGAGCGCATCTCTCTGTATTGTGAAAAAGACGTACTGGCTACTGTCCAGCTTTTCCTGCGCTACCGGCGCCAGCCAATTCTGGAGCCTGAACAGGTGAGGCACGTGAACAGGTAATCGAAACTCTCTTTTTTTGCAGGAGTGCAATTGCAGTGATTTGCATTTTTAAAATTCTTACTGCAATTTGGCACAGGTATAGCGAAGCAGGAGGAGCGTTCAAAACCCCTTTGTGCGTCAGGCGCCAGCTGGCAGTTCAATCCCTGAGGCACTGCCTCGTAAAATCAAAATGCAGACGAAAAACGACCTGCAAACACTTTGGATGTGCATAAAATGATGCTATGGCAAGGACAAAAGTAAAAAGCGGCAGCGTGCTCCTCTCTGAGCCTTTTATGCAGGACCCGAACTTCAAGCGGGCAGCAGTATTGCTCTGCGAACACGGCGAGGAAGGAAGCATTGGGTTTATTTTAAATAAACAACTCGACATGCGGGTGGATGAGCTGATCGCTGATTTCCCAATGTTTGACACACCCATTTTTTTTGGCGGTCCTGTTCAAACGGATACCATTCACTACATTCATAACGTGGGTGACTTGCTTGAAGAAAGCCGCAAAATTGCCGATGGCGTTTGGTGGGGCGGCGATTTTGAAAAACTCAAATTCTTGATATCCTCTAACTTAGTCACCGGAGCTAACATCCGGTTTTTTGTCGGTTACTCGGGGTGGTCAGAGGGTCAGTTGATGGAAGAAATGAACTATGGCTCCTGGGTATTGGCCGATATGCACCCGAATTACCTCTTCAAATCCCAGCCTGAATCCCTTTGGTCGCAGATCATGTCCAATAAAGGGGACCCGTATTCTGTCATTGCAACATTGCCCGATTCAGCCATCCTGAATTGAAAGCCGGCGGTGCTACTTTCGCTCTTCTCCTGCTTTTTTGCCAACCTTTTTTTTGAAACTGCTGTCTTAGACTGTGTCAGCGGGGTTTTGTACTTGAGATCAAAAGCGGAAATCATCGCAGGCAAGAGAAAATAGCGATACGTATGCACAGAAAATCAACCATTCTCTGGCTCTTATTGGTGACAATCACGTCCATGGCCTCCGCACAGGTTTGGCAGGAAACAAAAGATGTGATCCGCCTTAAAAATGGCACCAGCTACGAGGGTAAAATCCTGAATTATAAGCAGGGTGAAATGCTGACGCTGCAGCAGCCCGACGGGTTGCTGGTAGAAATACCCGATGCTTCTATTTTGTTTATCAGGCAGTTGCTCCCTGGAACAGGTGAACTTGATAGCAAAAAAAACGATACAGAAACTGCCAGAAAAGCAAGGCCTTCCAAATTAAAAGGCTTTTACAACTCATCGCAAATCTCTCTTGCCTGGGGCAGCGATAATGATGGCTTCACCATCGCAGCAGGTGCCCATTACATCTTTGGATACCAGTTCAGCCCCCTACTGGGATTTGGGGCAGGTATCGGAGCTGACAGCTACCTCCTGAGCTACCCAATGGTTTATCCCCTGCTTGCAGAGTGGAAGGCGTATTTGCCGCTTGGGAAAGAAAACAGAAACCTCTTACTTTCGGTGGCTGGTGGCTATGGCTTGACCTTCAGGAACAGGAAGTCTGGCTTCACGAAGGCGGAAGGGGGCTACCTGCTCCACCCCTCTATCGGCTACCGGGTTGTAACTTCTAAAGGCCCGGACGTGACTTTCGGACTGGGGGTTAAATTTCAGAAGGTGAGTTTAGTTCGTGCCTCTTTTCCGGGATACAGGGAAGATATTGATGTGACATTCCAGCGCATCAGCTTGAACTTAGGACTTTCACTACTGAAGTGAGAAAAACAGATTTGTAACTACTTATGTTTTCTTCGAGCTTAGAGCTTGTTTGCGATTTGGTCACTTGGCAAAAAAACGGCCCTTTTACGCCACCTTTCCCCCTTTTTCCAGCTCCGTAGCGCTGCTACGCAACGGAAAAAAGGAGAAAAATTGACGAGAAATTGCTCGTTTCAGGCGGAAAAGACGCCTTTTCAGCTCGGTAAGCTCCACCCCAACAGCATCTCTGCTCAAGCACCAAAACGCAAACAAGCTCTTAAGCAGTTACGCATATTTTACAAACAAAAAAAATAGAGAGATAAGCCCGTAAAGCATTGAAAAACAACTTGTTCCGACAAAAAATACGAACAGAGGAAGAACTGGTCAAAGGCTGCATAGCCAATGATCGCTACTGTCAGGAACAGTTGTACCGGAAGTTTTTTCCTGAAATGATGGCCATGTGCCTTCGACGTACAAACGACGAAGAAGAAGCTATGAGCATTGTGAACAATGGCTTTTTGAGAGTTTTCAAAAAAATCCACCTCTACTCGTTCAAAGGCTCGTTGGAGGGGTGGGTTCGCAGGCTAATCTGGCACAGCCTCGCGGATTATTTCCGCGAGCGGCAGAAATACCTGCGCTTTCTCGTGTTTGAAGAGCGGGACGCACCGCACGACAGCCACCCTGCCTATCAGCTTTTTGCAGAGGATATTTTAAAAATGGTGGATGCATTGCCGCCAGCAAGTGCGGAAGTCTTTCGGCTTTACGCCATCGAAGGCTATACCCACACCGAAATTGGCGAACAGTTGGGCATCAGCAGCGGTACCTCGAAGTGGCATTTGTCCGTGGCCAGGCAAAAACTCAGGCAAATGATCGAAGAATTAGAATTAAAAAATAATGCAGGATAAAGATTTTAACATAGATGAAAAACTCGCTGCTAAGGGCTGGCAGAAGATGAGCATACTTCTGGACCAGGAGTTGCCTTTGGCGCAGCACGACAGAAAGCGCTTCGGCTTCTGGATTTGGCTGATGGGGCTGGCAGTTGTGACTTGCTCGCTGGTATTGGCTCTTTGCCTGCGGGAGCACAACGCCGAAGATGCCTCACCGGCGATTGAAATGGCTGACCCGGCAGCGGCCGTCGCCGGGCATCCCGTTTTGCCATCGGCTTCGCCTCAAAATAAAAAAACAGGGGGAGAACCTTCCCAAGAAGCACCTGCAGGAGAAGCCCACAACAGTGCCATATTGCCGCCCTCGGGAGCGACGCTGGAAAAACATGGCCGCCCCGCTACTCCATTCAGGGAAGCTAAAACAGCAGGAGATGACCTGGCATTAGCTGAGGTGAATGAAGGACAATATCCGCCTTCTGCCAAGGGACTGGCCAAAGGCACCCGGCAACATCTAGCAGCCAGAAGCTCGGAAATTCTGCCTCCGGCTGTAGCGCCAGCCGGGGAAGCCTCCTTGCCAGCCCGACCCGAAGAACAACCCACAACACGGGCACCTGAAGCCATGGCAGTTCCGGTAATACCCCTGACCTTATTCGAGGCTGTAGCTGCCGGCACACCGAAATCCGCCAGTAGCGCTACCAACTGGAACCGTATCAATTGGGCGGGTTATACCACGGGGTTGGTTAGTCCCGAAGGTGGCGGCAGGGGCTTTGCAACAGGAGCACTGGCATCGTACAGGCTGAATGGTTCCAGGTTTTCTGTCGAATGCGGGGCGGGTTATTCTTTTATTCAAAAACCCGTGACCCTGACTTTCTGGGGGGGGGCTACCTTAAATAGCCAGGAATTCAAAGAGTACACCGTCGAGCTGGGTAACCAGTACCTGGAGGACAATTTTTCGGCTGTGCAGTCCACTGCCCGCGCCTGGTTAGTCAAGCCGCTGAGTCTTCACTACCTCAACATTCCCCTGAGAGTTCGCTACCGAATCGGCACTCACCTGAGTATCCTCGCAGGTGTCAGCAACAACCTTTTGATATTCACCTCTACGGATTACGCAGCAGGCGGCCTGGTAGGCACGGATCTCAAGAAACTGGAGTTTACCGCCAAGGAGTCGCAAGCTGTCGGTCAGGTGAGCCGCGTGGTCACCGTCCGGTTGAGCGATTATGAGCTGGCAGGAGTAGCAGGGCTGGGATTTGATATAAATCGCAGGTTGTCAACGGAAATAAAATACGAAGTGGGAGCTACAGATTTTATACAAAACAACACCAAAAAAGACTTAAATCGCCACATCGGACTGTCGCTTCTTTACCACTGGTAAAAAAACACCCCAAATTGAGCCTGTTTCACAAGTCAAACCGCCGCCTTGGGCGACGAATAAAATTCTTTGTAAAACGCCCTTCTAAGGAGTTATTTAGCAGCTGTCGCAGCCCTGAATCTTTTGGTACAGCTTCACCCTCCTGAGAAACAAGCTCTTAGTAAATTGTACTCGGCATTCTCAAAAAAGCCTGCAGTGGAAAGGATCTTTAGGAACGTGTGGGAAATAACTTCCGCATTTGGGCGGCGTCTTTTGGGCGCTGGCTGTGTTAGTGAAATAGTTACGTAGCTAAGACTATGCGCCTATTTCACTGCCTTGCCAGCCCCCACAATACACCCGCTGAAATACCCAACTTAGTTCCGGCACGTTCCTTAATTAAAAGGTACGGTTTATTTTTTTCGATTCTACATAGTTGCAAAAAAAATGAGCCGCCCGGGGGAGCAGACGGCTCATGAGTAGAAATCACAGTGAATTTCGGGGTTATGTAGAAACGAGAATCCTATTTTGCAATCATTACTTTTTGAGAGAAAAGGCTTCTGCCGCCCTTTTCCAGGTTTAAGAAGTAGATGCCTTTAGACAGCATAGAGGTATTGATATCCAGGTGCCGGGCGTTCATGTTTGTTGGGATAGCCTGCACCACCCGGCCCATCACGTCGAAAAGATACACGTTTACATCTCCTTCTTCTGCGGGAAACGTCAGGTGCAGCACCTCGCTGGCTGGATTAGGGCCGAGTTGGAAGCCTCCTGAATAGCCGGGGGCCTCTTCCTCTCCTCCAGACCCATCGCGCAGGTCCATGCAACCAAACAGATCGCAGGTACCTTCTTCATTTGAAATTGCGGTAGCCTTAATGCTTGCTTCGCAATCACCGTTTTCGTTGATGCACCCCATACATCGGAAGGTTTCGTCATCCTGGAGCACTATCCTCTCGCAGGAGGGATTCCCCCAGCTTTCGTGTGCACCCGCATTAAGCTCCAAATCGAGGACTAACCTGACGTAATAACAACCCCTTTGATAAGGCACTTGTGTTGTTTGTGAAACTTCAACCATTCCTTTTTCGGGGAAAAAATTGGGAGCAGCCTGGATGTAAATCTCGTCCTGTTCCTGCATGCCTGCCAGCATTTCAGGCAAAGTAGGAATCCGGGTGATAATGAAGGTGGCATCGGGCTTAACTCCGACGATGTTTTCGGCTGCGAAGGAGGCCTTTAATTCGATGTTGCAACCCTTCCCGGCCGGGCAGGAGAGGTACTCAATGCCGATATCGCTATCCCCGCAAAACTCGCAGGTCGTATAAGTGACACATTCTTGTATCTCAGGCCCGTTGAACTTGTTGTTGTCTTTGTCAATTTCCAGGCAAAACTCATAACCCCCGAATTTCTGGAAGGCGTGTGTAAACACCATGCCGTTGTATGTCGCGATGAGCTTGCCGTCATCGGCACCCCTAATTTTCCAGGTGTACCTCCAAGGATGGGGCGAATTGGGATCGTAACACGCTATTTGTTCTGCATCAATGATGCCGACGAACAGGCAGGGCGTGGCGAAATGAATTAAATTGTAAACATCCTTGATGCACTGGGCAGTAGTGTGTTGAAAGATGAATAGGAGTGAAAGTAAGCTGAGAATCAGTTTCGTTTTTTTCATGAGAAAAACTATTAGTGGGTTTCAAATTGCCAAAGACTCGCACTCGCAAGTCTATTGGCCGATCAATGTTTTAGGATGGCCTCTCCAGGCAAGAGCCTGAGGCTGCTGATAGGGGAGTCTGCTGTCTGCGAATTTGAGAGCTCGTTTTCAACCTCCGGCCTTCAGCAAAAATGCTGAAAGCCGAAGTCGAAAACTTCTTGGATGAACCAGCTACTGCCGGCCATCACCAGGATTGTTCATGGAAATTATAAAGAATAGCGGGATAAATAGGTTGCCCTTCAAACGGGCAAAGAGAATCAAACGGTTTTTTTTAATATCCGTTTTTTCTCAAAAGCAGAAGCAAAGTAAAGGATAATTTATTGAAAGGTAAATATAAAATCAGAATTTTTTCAAGCTAAGTACCTTTTCGTCAGCTTTATAGCAATAGAATCAAATCTTATTATTAATAAAAATATCTTATAGAAACTAAAAAACACAAGTATTTATCCAAGGCTATTTCAGCAAACAGCCAGAAAAACCTTGAGAACTGAATCCAAACAGCCCGAAGGACGACGTATCCCTCCTCCCCAAGAAATCCTTCCTCCTTAAGAGCTTGTTTGCGATTTGGTCACTTGGCTAAAAAACGGCCCTTTTACGCCACTTTTCTCCCTTTTTTCCGTTGCGTAGCGCCGCTATACAACGGAAGAAAGGGAGAAAAATTGACGAAAAATTGCTCGTTTTCAGATGCTGTTGGGGTTGGGCTGCCGAAGGTAAAAAGACGACTTTTTAGCCCGGTGAGCTAAATTCAAACAGCTTCTAAATAAGCTATTTCATCAACATCACATCTCCTTTGAGTATTTCCTCTCTGCCATCAATGTATTCCACGACGGCCATCCAGGTGAACACATCCGGATTCAGGTATTCCCCCCGGTGTTTGCCATCCCATCCGTACGCAGGGTTGTTAGGTTCAAATTGGAAGTATTGGAAGACCGTTTCTCCCCAACGATTGAATACGAGGAAGGACTTTATCTGTTTTACACTTATTAGATCTGAGTAGATCATGAAAATGTCATTCGTGCCGTCGCCATTTGGCGAGAAGGCATTTGGAACGAAGATGCCCCCTCTTTTGTCCACCCTCAAAAGGATAGGAGCCTCGTCTTTGCACCCATTTATGCTGACAACCTTTACCTTGTAGAGCATAGTGGTGGCTGGCGTAGCAAGGGGATTCAGGCAATCACTGCAGCTCAGATTGGTAGAGGGGAACCAGTTGACCTGGCTAATTTCGGTAAGGGGCAAGCTAACGCTGGTGTTGATCTGGTAACTTTCGCCGAGTTTGATCCTGACCTCCGGCTCCAGAGCCACTTTGAGCTGATTTGGCTCTTCAATGTTAGCGCTTGTATTGTATTTGCATCCCCTGGCATCTTGTACGATGATGTCGTAATTCCCCGGAGTCAATTGTTTAAAAACATTTTGCGTCGAAAAATGAAGCCCCCCGTCGATTGAACTGAGATAAGGCGGCGTACCATCCGTGGTACCCGAAAGGTTGATGGTGCCTTTATCCCCAAAGCAGAGTGGCTGCAGGACAGAAGGTGCTACGGTAGGTCCTTCTTTTGTGATAGTGACTTGATCCGAGTCTGTGCATCCATTTTGCAGATTGGTTACGATGAGCAAGTAAGTCCCCGGCAGATTGACACCTGGGGCTGCTGTGTTCAACCCTGACACGAGGCTGCCGTCTGTAGTTGACCAGGAAAACGAAATAGCCCCATTCCCTAATGATTTGCTGCCGTCAAGGTAGTTGACCTCTTCGAAACAGTCCATCACAAAAGCTGATCCGGCATTTGCTACCGGCTTCTGGACGTCCTGGTTGACGGTAGTCTGCCATTCCTTTGAGCACCCGTTGAGGAGATTGGCCACAGTGAGCAGATAAGTGCCAGGGGCGTCCACCAATGGACTCAGGCCATCCGCACCCGATGCGATATGGCCGTTTGTGGTCGTCCAATTGTATTGAAACTCAACGCCTTGTGATGCAGATGCATGGATTGCCACCGCAGTAACAGCACAGGTCAGCAGGTCGGGAGGTGTGATGAGTGCTTGAGGCAGGTCAACATTCTGGCTGACGGCGACGATGTCGCTGGCCGTACAGCCGTTTAGCTGGTTGGTGACGGTCAGCGTGTAGGTGCCGGTCAGGTTGACCGTAGGCATCAGGGTATTCTCCCCGGAGACCACGTGGCCGTCTGTGGTACTCCATTGGTATTTAAAATCCGGGCCGATGCTGCTGCCTGCTCCGTTCAGAGTGACTGTTTGATCTTTGCAGGTGAGCTGGTTGGCAATGCCTGCTTCTGCTGTCGGCGGCTGCACATCTTGCAGCACGTCCACCTGTGTAGTTTCTGTACAGCCGTTTGCCCAATTGGTTACCAACAGCTCATAAGTACCCGGCTGGCTAACGACGGGAGAAAGGGTATTTTCCCCTGAAACGATATTCCCGTTGGTAGTTGACCACAGGTAGTTGAAATCAGAGCCGATGCTTGAACCCGCCCCGTCCAGTGTCAGTGTCAGGATCACACAACTCAAAAAGTCCGGTGCTGTCGCTGCTGCAACGGGCGTATCAACACTTTGGGTGATGACCACCTGGTCTGTATTGGTGCATCCGGTTGTGGTATTGGTAACCTGAAGCAGATAGGTACCGGGTTGATCAATAGTGGGGATCAGCGTAGTTGCACCGCTGAGGATATTGCCGTCCTGCGTGGACCATTGGTAGAGGAACTCTGGCCCCGTGGCAGAGCCTGCCCCATTCAGGCTGGTAGTCGGTGCTGTGCATGTCAACTGCGCCGTTGTTCCTGCTTCTGCTGGCGGTGGTGCCGTCTGTGCCTGCACGGTCACACTGGCGAGGTTAATGCAATTCGTGTTGGTATTGGTCACAGCCAGAACGTAAGTCCCCGGCGCATTTACCACCGGATTCAGGCTGTTGACACCAGAGACGATACTGCCGTTTGCCGTACTCCACTCGTAGATGAACTCCTGCCCTGCGGATGAGCCGCTTCCGTCCAGTGTAACTTCTGTGATGAGGCAGGTAATTGGCTCTGCAGTGCCGGCATTTACAGTGGGTAGGTCGTCATCCACGGTGATTTCAACCTGATCTGTTGAGGTGCAGCCATTTTCCGTGTTGGTTACCAGGAGGTTGTAAATCCCTGGTGCATTGACTACAGGTGTTAGGGTGGTTTTTCCACTTGTGATATTCCCATTGACAGAAGTCCAGAGGTATTGGAAACCTGCCCCCACACTGGAGCCTTCAGCATCAAGGGAGATCTGATTGATAGTGCAGGAAAGCTGGCCGCCCAGGCCTGCTTCTGCAACCGGGGTAGCAATATCCTGTGAAATATTGACGAGCGAAGTCTGGGTACAGGCATTGTCCACATTAGTGACCAGCAGCACGTACTGCCCTGGTTGGTTGATGGTAGGTGTAAGGGTGTTGGCACCGCTGACGATTCCTGGTCCGCTCCAAGAATACTCGAATAGCGATCCGGCAGAGCCGTTACCGCTGAGGTTGAGTTGGGGATTGCTACAGGTCAGGGTGGCTGGGCTGCCAGCGTTTGCCTCTGGCTGTGTAACATCTTGTAAAACTACTACCTGGGCTGTGCCAGTGCATCCATTGACGCTGTTGGTAATGAGCAGGTCGTAAATCCCGGGCATATCCACAACCGCAGTGAGGGTGTTGGCTCCGCTGGCAATGCTGCCGTCAGGAGTAGTCCATTGGTAGTTAAATGCAGCGCCTGTGCTGGAGCTGGTGCCATTCAGATTCACTGATGCAACTGCACAGGTGAGAGTGTCGGGAGCTGCAACCTGAGCGAGGGGCTGCTCAATGTCCTGGCTGACCGTGATGGAGGCCTCTTCAGTGCAACCATTCACGACATTTGTCACCAGCAAGGTATAGCTGCCCGGTTGGCTGACCTCCGGATTGAGGACATTGGAAGGCCCGTTGATGAGACCGTCTGCCGTGGTCCAGCTTATGTCCAGGTCGCTCAGTGGCAGATTGGAGACGCTTCCATTTATGGTGATGCTCGTAGTGTTGCAATCCAATGTAGCAGCAGGTGTAATACTCAGAGCCGGAGTCAGGTCATCCAGCACGACGGTGATGCTGTCCGTGTTTTCGCAAGCATTGGTCGTATCCCAGATGGTCAGCGTATAGACACCCGGTGCGTTGACCGTAGGCGTAAGGGTGTTTTCCCCTGAGACAAAGTTGCCGTCCTGTGTCGTCCACTGGTAGACCAGGGTGGCACCCTGGCTGGAGCCCGTGCCGTTCAGCTGAATTTGTGGCGTGAGGCAATCCAGATTTGCGCTTGGAGCAATGAGGATGTCAATGATGTTAGCGTCCTGATTTACTAAGGTAGAAGCTGTGGAAGTGCAGCCATTTGCACTGTTGGTAACAAGCACTTCGTAGGTGCCGGGAGCGCTGGCTGTTGCCTCGTAGCTATTGCTGCCACCGATGATGAGGCCGTCGGGGGTGGTCCATTCAAAAGTGTAGTCGGACATGTTCCCGGCAACGGTAGCTGTCACCTGCACGCTACTGATTGCGCAAGTGATCTCCCCGCTTGCAGCAGCGCTGACGTCTGGTGGTGCCGTGTCCTCGTTCACCTGGATGCTGTAACCTGCTGTACACCCGTTGGTTTGGTCGGTTACAACGATTTGGTAGGTACCTGGACTTTGAGCTTCCAGGGTGGAATTGGAGGCCCCCTGAACCGGTGCATTTCCAAAAAACCACTGGTACGAAAAATCAGCTCCTGAAGACGAGCCCGACCCGTCCAGGATAACATTTGTCGTAGTGCAAGTTAGTAACGGGGGGGGGGCGATTGTCGCTGTAGGGAGGCCCAGGCTCGAAGTCACGACGGCCTGTGTCGTAGCTGAGCATCCGTTCACTGGATCGGTGACGGTCAGAGTGTAGGTCCCCTGTTGATTGACAATGGGGCTTAGTGTATTTCCGCCGCTGACTATTCCCGGCCCTGTCCATTGGTAGTTCATCCCTGGAGAAGAGCCTGTACCGTCAATCTGGATTTGCGGTTCGGAGCAGGTGAGTTCGCTTCCCGTGGCGGTGGCAAGTGGTACGTCGAGGTTTGCGATGATAGTTACCGATGCTACTGCTGTGCAGCCGTTAGCCGCGTTTGTCACCAACAGGCTGTAAGCGCCAGGCTGCCCCGCCTGTGAGTTGATGGTAGTGCTGTTTCCTGACACTTCTGGCCCACTCCACAAATAGGAAATATCCGGCCCTGTAGAAGAGCCTTGCCCTGACAGGCCTGCCGTGGCATTTACACAGGTGATCATGTCCGCAGAGCTGGCAGTAGCGATAGGAGGGGTGTTATTAGCTACGATGGTAGCCGTTGCCGTGGCACTGCAAGCCAGGTAGTCTGTCACTGTCACTGTGTATGTGCCGGCGGCCAATCCGGTTGGGTTTTGAGCATTTCCTGCCCCTCCTGACCAGAAGAAACTCAGAGGAGGAAGCCCGTTGACGATCTCCAGGTTGATGCTGCCTCCATTGGGGTTAGCGCAGTCGGTGCCTGTCATTGCAGTGGCTGTCAATTCCATCGGAGGTATTTCGGTGATAGTGCCACTTGCCGTACCTGTGCATCCAGACAGGTCGGACACGGTGACGGTGTATGTACCTGCAACCAGTCCATAGGCTGTAGGCGAATTCGGAAAGTTGTTGCTCCAGGTATAACTATAAGGTGCCTGCCCGCCGGTGGCATCGGCGGTCATAGTTCCCGCACCCTGGCAGGTGACCGGAGTCATTGAGACAGACACGTCAACAGAGCTGACAATAACCGGAGCGACTCCCGTTGCAATACCGTTGCAGTTGCCGATAAGTGCAGTGACGCTGAGCAGCTCGTAATAGCCCGCAATGGTGGCATTGATAAAATACGGACTTTCATACACCAAAATCGGTGGCTGTGGCGTGCCATTTATGGCGTAAGTCAGCTCCCAGGGAGGTGTGCCTGTGATGGTTACGGGCAGTTCTGCCTCTATTTCCGGGTCGTTTGCACACAGCATTGCCGACCCCGACAAGGTCGCTACCGGAACTTCTGCGACATTCACCGTAGTGGTAGCAGTAGCCGTTTGCCCGCAGGAACCCGTGACCGTGACCGTATAGGTCGTTGACACCAGCGGAGTGACAATGTTGACGGGAGTAGTTGCTCCGTTGTTCCACAGATAGGTGTAAGTGCTTCCCGGAATGCCCCCCTCAATTGAAGGTCCAAGAAATATGGGCACGCCCGCACATTCTTCAATGTCGGGCAGCTCCACCTGTAAAGGAGGCGGGTCGTGTATTTCAAGCGTTATCTCAAAACTGCTGCATGAACAGGAGTTGGTCAGCGAGAGGACAATAGTTTCAATGCCTTCGGGAATGTTGTCGTTAAAAATGGTGACCGGCAGTATAAATTGGGTAGAGCCGGCAGGTATGACGACGGAACTTGGCAGGGGAGCATAATCCACACCGGGGGTAGCCGTGCTGGAAGATAAGACGGAAAAGTCGATCACCAGGGGAATATTTATGTCACCGCCTGCCCGGGTAAAGACGAAGGAAGCATCATTGCAAGGCTCGTATGCAATATTGGTACCCGAGCTTGCAGAAATAGCGCTGCCGATAGCTGTACCTCCGGCGCTGAATGTATTAGCGCCGAGGAAAACAGCAGAGTCGTAAATGCCATCGCCCACATCGCCAATCACCAGGCGAATGTGGTAGGTCTCACATGGAATCACGTTAGCAACCGCCGTCAAAACCGTGGTCCAGCCGTCGAACTGGATCTCGGCCATGTTCGTTGTGCCGCCGCAATTGCCTTGGTTAGGGACGAAAAATGACGAATTGTTCACGGGATTCACCGTGTTTATCCCGACCTGAAAACTAGTGCCGGGCAGCAGGGCGATGTTCTGCCCACCGTACAAAAAGCCACCGTTAATGCCGGGGCCGCTGATAAAAAAGCCGAAGACGTCGTTGTACCCCGTGTTGTTAGGGGGAGCGTACTCGCAATATTCCTCTGAAGCGAAGACATACATAAAGTCAATCTGGCTGATGGTGGGCTGAAAATCAAACTCAATCCCCACGGCATCGAAAACAGGGCCACCTGCTATTTGTGCAAGGTCAGGATCCCCACCTCCTCCAAGCTGATTTCCTGCCGAGTTGGAATTATTGGGGCCTGGGGCGTTCGTGATGTTGCCGGTGGACAAAATAACGCCTTGATCCAAGGCAATAGAGCCTGTTCCATTGGCAAAAGAGCCCCTTCCGTTTGCGCTTCCTATCCCTGTGGCTCCAGTGACGTCAAAGCAACCTCCACCGATAAACACGTCCTGAATCAGCGTTTGAGGGGATTGCCCGCCTGCAACCGATAGATTTGCCTTGGCCAAAAAATCCGATTTTTTGCTCTTCCACTTTGCTGAGGCGATGGAAAATCGCACCGGCTCACTCCAACAGCCCAGGCTGCTGTCTCCACCTTTTTTCATGATAAATTCTACGCAGTCGGCAGAAGCGATAAAACTGAAGGTCTGACCGCTTTGGCTGCCATCGGCCAGAGCCAATTCAGGCTGGCATTCTTTAGGGCCTACAGCCCAGACAGTATAACTTTCCCCTTTCTTGAGTTTGCAGAGTTGAATGGCCTGTTCTGCGCCGGGAAATGTCAGCTCCTGCCGCATGACTTCACCTGGCATCTTGAGTTGGATGGGTTTCCCTGAATAGCTGTTTTGCCCAGCAGCAGAAAAAAATGTCAATACGAGAATTTGAATAGAAAAGAGAGTCGGATACTTCATTCTCATGGTACCTATTTTTGGTTTTACAGTGCTCATTTGATCGGCATGTAATGGCATTGGGCCGGCGTTCAATCAAAGAGATGGCCTTAGGTTTTGTAATGTGTTAGCTATTTGATAATCAACTACTCTAATATTTTACAAAAAAGCAACGGTGATAAACTGGGTATTTTGGCGAGTGCATTTAGAGCTTGTTTGCGATTTGGTCACTTGGCTAAAAAACGGCCCTTTCACGCCACTTTTCCCCTTTTTTTTCCGTTCCGTAGCGCTGCTACGCAACGGAAAAAGGAGAAAAATTGACGAAAAATTGCTCGTTTTCAGATGCTATTGGGGTTGGGCTGCCGGAGATAAAAAGAATGGATTTTTTGTCCAGAGCAAAGGAAGTTTTGAAGGAATAGCCTTAGCTATTGCTAAAAAATTTGCTTGGCTCTGGGCGGAAAAAGCACCTTTTTAGCCCGGTAAGCTCAATCCCAACAGCATCTCTGCTCAAGCACCAAAACGCAAACAGGCTCTTAGCAGGAGGTTGCCTCTCCCAAGCAATTGCCTTTTTTCAATAGACCCAGAAACCTTGCCTTTTGGGACTTCGTTTTTCAAAGGGGTAGCAGACTATCCATTTTCTTACTGTTGCAACATGGGTTTGTGGAGCTTGCCGCATACTTCCAGGCAGCTATAAGCCATGTACATTAGCTTGAGGGCTATAGCACATTCGCTCAGTTTGTGATTCGGGAAAGCACACAGGTGTGAATGAAAAAGCAGTAAACTGAAACCGGCTCATAGATGGTAAAACAGGAAATTTCTTGAAAATGATTTCTGGCGTTAGGATAAGTAATTTGTTGCCCAGCGACCCCACTTTAAATTTTGTTTTTCAATTGGGTGTCAAATCTATGAAAGAAATTGACTTTTTAGTAGGTAATCGTCCTTTAATTTGAAATTTTAAAAGGACGAATTGGGGAAATCGGCAACGTAGGCCTTGAAAAAGGGGCTGTATGCAAAGGGGAAACTCTCCGAAAAAGGAGAGCGGAGGAGGAGCTGAAAACTCAAATCAAGTTGCGGAGTGTGAAGTGCACTTTAATTCTTCTGCCGGCTCGTTTGACGACCATCGTGACCTGCTTGCCTTCCTTTCCTGCCAACGCGTGCTGGATGGAAGACAGCGTGCGCAGGGATGCCGGGCCGCAGTTGATGCGCTTGATTTCATCCCCTGGTAGCAGGCCGGCTTCCTCGGCGGGCGAGCCTTTAATAACGGCGTGGATGATGAACTTGCTGAGATGAATGTCAGCGGCGATGACGATGAGGCCGCTTTTGTCAAATTCAAATGATTTTTTGAAGTTCCTGTTTGGACTGAGGTAAAGCGTTCCCTTAGGATAATCAATGATGAGGTTAAACCGGCTCAGAATCTGATTGCCGATGATGCCATTCCTTCCTTTGAGGAAGGAAGTGTCAATGCCTTGCTGTAGTTCCTGAAAATTTGTCAATACCTGTGTGCATTGCAACTCCCCCATGTCCAGTGAGATAACCCTACCTAAATAGCCCTCTATAACCCCGCCCAAACCCAGGCCTACCTGCCCCTTGATGACGCGGGGCGGCAGTTTCAGGCCCGGATGCGTATCCGTATTGAGCAGCAGGGAAAGCATGGCGCCGGTGTCGAGCAGCAAGCGCACGGGGATGGTGGTGTCCTGCTGTATTTTAATAAAGGTGTTCAGATAGGGCTTGTTGCGGTAAATATCTATGGGTACGGCGATGTAATTCCTCTCGGGCTTTTTAAAACCCCTGCTCTTGGAGAGGGTAATGACCTTGCGGTTGTAGTCAATTTGGACGACCAGCCCCCTGAAGATATCGGCACCGAGAATGCCCTGCACCTCAAGGCCGGCTATTTCATCAAAGTGCAGATAGTCTTCTTCCAGTACCAACATGGAGTTATAGGGAACGACCATGTCGTTGATTCTCAGATGGATCCCTCTCACGAGGTAGGCCGTAAGCTCCGTTTTCATATCTGACCCCACGATTTTGAACTCCCGTTCGTAGGGGATGCCCAGTACATCCGTTATCTCTCGCCGTGCCAGGATGCTGTGTTCTGCTCCTGTGTCAAAAATGAAATTCAGCGGGAAGATTTTTTGAAAAATGACCTTGACGATGATGAGGTTGTTTTTATACTCGAAGGGGATTTCGGTCTTTTTTACATCTTTTAAAATTTCAAAACCCGGCTGGGCTGCCATAGACATTGAGAACAGCAGAAGAAAAAGCGCAGAAATAAAAACCCTTAACTTCATCGTTGAAAATTACACAAAATCTTTGGAATCAAATTCCCCCGATTTTATATTTTAATTGTCATCTTTGCTCAAATTCAAAGAATTTTAGAGATTTGCCTCTTCCCCATCCAACTTATTTGGACCTATCCATTCAATATATCTCACTAAACTAAGAAGTAATCATCTCTTGTCTAACTAAATCTTGGTAATGTATGAAACTTAAGTTTGACAATTTCATCAAATGCTTGCTGCTGCTGTTAGTTGCAGTTGGTATAAGCAGTTTGGCCTCTGCGCAACGCACCATCAAAGGTACGGTGACAGACAGGCAAACTGGCGACCCACTCATCGGAGCGAACATCCTTGTTACCGGTACCAGTACTGGCACAATCACAACTATCGATGGCAGCTACGAACTGGAGGTTCCAGCAGGAGCCACACAACTCGAATTTTCCTACACGGGCTATGTATCCCAAAGCATCACCCTCACTGCCGGCAACGTTTACGACGTGACGCTGTCCGCCGGTGCAATTTTGGATGAGGTGGTAGTGGTGGGCTACGGCACGACGACCCGTAAAGAAGTTACCTCGGCGGTATCTACTATTAAGGAGGAAGAGTTCAACAAGGGGCAGGTAAATGACCCGCTTCAATTGGTACAAGGAAAAGTAGCCGGCCTTCAGATGTCTCAGCCCGGTAGCGACCCCAATGGCCAGGCTACTGTTCGCCTGCGGGGCCTGAGTACCTTAGGGGCCAACACGGAGCCGCTGGTCGTCATTGACGGCGTCATTGGAGCTTCCCTACAAACAGTGGACCCCAACGATATCGCTTCCATTGACGTACTTAAAGACGGCTCTGCCGCCGCTATCTACGGTTCCCGGGCCTCTTCGGGGGTTATCCTGATTACAACCAAAAGAGGTCAGGGTGGTAGAACAAGCGTGGACTACAACGGCTACGTCACCGTCGAGGGCATCGCCAAAAGAGTCCCTGTAGCAGGAAAAGAGGAATACTTGCGCCTGCGCAAGCTCGTGCTGAACCACTTCTTTGAGGCCGATGAAGCTGCAACCAGACTGGCAGCACTTGACTTCGGGCAAAACACGGACTGGATGGACCTCGTGACCCGCAATGCCGTCTCCCACGTCCACAACCTATCCATGTCAGGTGGATTGGGAAAAACCTCTTACCGCGCTGCTTTTAACTATCGCGACATTGATGGCATCGGCATCAATTCCGGTTTCAACCAGCTAAACGGACGCCTGAATCTATCGCAGAGGGCCTTAAACGACCGCCTCACCATCGGGTTAAACGTTTCTGCCACCGAGCGCAAATCCCAATACGGCTATTCCGAAGCCTTCCGCTATGCCACGCTGTACAATCCCACAGCTCCTGCAAAATGGGCGGATATCAAAGGCAGCCCTCTTTACAGCGAAGCACTCGACACAAAATACGGCGGCTACTTCCAACAGGAAAACTTCGACTACTTTAACCCGCTGGCCATCGCCGAACAATCCAAAAACGACGGAGTCAAAAAAGACCTGTTGGTCAACCTTCGCGGCGACTACGAAATTATCAATGGCCTGGTAGCCTCTCTTTCTTATTCGCAGCAAAAAGAGAGTGGCCTCTACGGCCAGTGGTATCCCAGCAATGCGTATTTCCGGGGCTTCAACGACAAGGGCCGGGCCAGCCGTTTTACGGAAGACCTCAGCACGGAGCTTTTTGAAGCCACCGCTAACTACACGCTCGACTTTGGCAAAAGTAGCCTGAACCTCCTGGGCGGTTATTCCTTCCAGGAATTCAACAACCAGAATTTCTATGCAGAGGCTACACGCTTCATTTCTAACGACCTCTATTACAACAACCTGAACTTTGGCCAGAAAGCAGCTCTGGGCGACCCCGACGCCGTCAGCTCTTATCAGGAAGAATACCGCGTGATCGGCTTCTTTGGCCGTGCGAACCTGAATATAGACGATACCTATTACCTGATGGCCTCCGTTCGCCGGGAAGGCTCCACCCGTTTTGGAGAGGGCAACAAGTGGGGGCTATTCCCCGCCGTTTCTGCTGGCCTGGATATTAGCAAGCTGGCTGACATCAGCGGCGTGGACAACCTCAAACTCCGCCTGGCTTACGGCATCACCGGAGCAATCCCGCCGTCCAGCTACCTCTCGCAGTTTACCTACAGCCGCCAGGGCAACTTCTTCTACAACGGCGCTTTTGTGCCAGCTATCGGCCCTTCCAGAAATGCAAACCCCGATCTGAAATGGGAGACAAAAGGCGAGTTTAACGCAGGACTTGACTTTGCACTCCTGGATTACAAACTCAACGGCTCGATAGAGTACTATAGCCGCACGACGAAAGACCTGATCTATTTCACGCCCGTGCCAGTTCCGCCGAACTTCGCCAGCCGCACCTGGGCTAACCTCGAAGACGTGGCGCTCAAAAGCCATGGCGTTGAGCTTTCTGTGGGCTACAACTACTCCAACAGCAAGTTTAGCTGGGAGCCGAGGCTGACCTTTGCTACTTTCAAAACCATCCTGGATACTCTCAGCGTTGACAACCCGAAGTTCAAATTCTTCCAGGGCTCGCAACCGAGAACATTTGATTCCGCTACCTCTCCAGGTGCCCCTGGCCAAAACAACGACCCCACCATCGCCGTCTTTGGCGGCTCGGAGATCGGTCTGATCTATGGCCCTGTGTACGATGGAGTGGATGAAAATGGAGATTGGAAATTCAAGGATGTTGATGGCGACGGCGTTCTGGAAATCGGCGTAGGAGAAGACGACCGCACCGTGATTGGCCACGGCCTCCCCGATTTCTCGATCGGCTTTGCCAACACTTTCCGCTTTGGTGACTTTGACTTCAGTTTCTTCCTGCGCGGCGATTTCGGGCACGACCTAGTCAACATGTATCGCAACTTCTACGAGCCGCTCGGAAATGCAGTTTCCAGACCTATTGAAAATCAGGTGGTCTCCTCCAAGTTCCGCGAAGACCTGTTCGGCGCAGCCAAGTTTTCCAGCTATGCTGTGGAAAAAGCTTCTTTCCTCTGCCTGGACAACGCTACCCTGGGGTACAACCTGTCCCTGGCTGGCAACCGCCCGCTCCGCCTTTACCTAACTGGAAGAAACCTCTTCTACCTCACCGGATACACAGGAGTTGATCCGAACGTCCGCTACGTTGACACGGGCGATGCCGACAACGGAGGCGAAGCCTCGCGCAACGACCCATTGGCACCAGGCCTCGACCGCCGGAATACGTACTTCCGCTCCTACTCCGTCAGCTTTGGGGTGAACCTGGGCTTCTGATATTTTTGAATAAAATAACCAGGAGCTACAACAGGGTTGCTCCTGGTTTAATTCTTTTAAACAAAAAGAGAGTTAATTATGAAAATCAAAATATTAAATAAGTTATTGCTGGCAGGAGTACTCGTTGCCTTTTCTGCGCAGTCTTGTACCAACCTCGATGAGAGGCCTTTCAGCGAGTTAACTGATTCAACTTTCCCTACCACGGAAGAGCAATTCATCTCCGCATTGGGGGCTGCTTACACCAGCCTGTACGGTTGGGGCAACCACGGAAGCTACTTTTCTTTGCAGGAGGTATCCTCTGATGAGGCTGCCGTTCCTCAGCGTGGCTCTGACTGGTATGACGGCGGTGTCTGGTTGCGCGTTCACCGCCACGAGTACAACAAGGACGAAGACCCGGTCAGAAATGGCTGGAACTTCTGCTACAGCGGCATCAGTACCTGTAACCGGGTAGTGGCTCTGTTCGAATCACTGGTTGAGGAGCGCAAGGTCTCTGCTGAGCAAGCAGCAGCTTTTATCGGAGAGGTGAAAGTGCTCCGTTCAATTTACTACCTGTGGTTGCTCGATGCTTATGGCAACGTGCCCATCGTCACCAGCTTTGCCAACGCCGAACCTAACCCGCCGACCAAGTCCAGGGCGGAGGTTTTTGCCTTTGTAGAAAAAGAACTGAAAGACAACGTGCCAAACCTGTCTAAAAATGTAGATGGCTCTACCTATGCACGGATTAACTACTACGTGGGGCAAACACTGCTGGCCAAGCTTTATCTAAATGCTGAAGTTTATACCGGAACTGCCCGCTGGGCTGATGCTGCCGCCGCTTGTGATGAAGTAATTAATTCAGGGGTTTACAGCTTGGAAGGAAATTACTTCACCAATTTCAATGTAAGGAACGAAACGAGTAAGGAAAACATTTTCGTGATTCCTTACGACAGAAACCAGGCCCAGGGCTTCAACCTGGCCGCCATGACTCTGCACTACAGTAGCCAGGAAACCTTTGACCTCACTTTCCAACCTTGGAACGGCTACTGCACCTTGCAGGAGTTTTACGAGTCCTATGAAAACGGCGACATACGCAAGGGCGAATATGGCAATCAAAAGGTGAGAGGTAACTTCCTCGCAGGCCCTCAGTACAAGTCGAACGGCGTTGACCGCATCCTCGACTCCAGCGCTGACGACCCCGATGGTGCCCCCGTGGACTTCACACCTGAATTGAATGTACTCGAACCCAACGCCTACCGCCAGGCTGGCGCCAGAATCGGCAAGTTTGAATTTGTCTCGGGAACTACGGAAAACCTCGACAATGACTTCCCGCTCCTTCGCTATGCCGACGTCATTTTGATGAAGGCCGAAGCGCTCTGGCGCCAGGATTCTGGTAGCTCCGAAGCACTCACCCTCACCAATCAAATCCGCGAACGGGCAGGCGTCTCGGGCTTCTCTGTTCTGACACCAGCTGACCTCCTCGCAGAGCGCGGCCGTGAGATGTTCTTCGAAGGCTGGCGCCGGCAGGACCTCATCCGCTTTGGCAAGTACAACGATCCCTGGGCCTTCAAACCCGCATCGGATCCATGCAAAAATCTGTACCCAATCCCAGGTGAGCAGATTCAGGCTAACCCCAACCTGAACCAGAATCCCTGCTATTGATCAGATTGTTGATTCGTAACTATTAAGAGGTTGTTTGAATTTAGGAACGCGTCGGAAATAAGTTGGGTATTTCGGCGAGTGTATTGTGGGGGCTGGCAAGGCAGTGAAATAGGCGCATAGCCTTAGCTACGTAACTATTTCACTAACACAGCCAGCACCCAAAAGACGCTACCCAAATGCGTAAGTTATTTCCGACACGTTCCTTAGCCCGGCAGCTAAATCCAAACAACCTCTTAGAATCGAAGGAAAAAATAGAATGTACGTTTTATTTTTAAAAAACCATTTCCACGATGGACTTTTTGAAAAGAAGGGGTACAATTTATTAGAGCCTATTGGGATTCCGGTGCTTGAGTCGGGACGCTGTTTGAATTGAGCTTGTCGAGCTGAAAAGGTGTCTTTTCCTTCGCTCTGGACAAACTCCCCCTTTTTTCTCCGGCAGCCCAATCCAAACAGCTTCTGAAAACGGGCAATTTTTTGTCAGATTTTTAGCCTTTTGAAGTGGCGTAGCATCCCTACGGAGCTGAAAAAAGATAAAAGGCAGGCGAAAAGGGCTGTTTTTAGCCAAGTGCCCAAGCCCCCAACATGCTCTTAGGCTTCGTTTCGTAACAGGTTTTTTTTAGGGAAGAAATGTGAAAGTTTCTCCCCTGAAAAGCCCCGATTGCGGGAAGAGGAAAAAAAGAAAATTTCTTCTCCTTCCTCCCTCAACCTTCTGAGTAGTTGCGTTGATTTAAAAAAAGTGGGTGGCGCCTGTCACCCACTTTTTTTTGAAGCTCGCCACACCTGCTCTCACTTTCTCATTTCCGCGTATCTTCGCAACCACTAGGCTCCTCATACCTGTCCGTGAAAATACTTTCTATGAGCAACTTACACAAAGTTTTATGCCTTCTGTCCTTTTCCGCCCTGTTCGTTGCCTGCGAGCAAGAGATAGAGCTAAAGTCCGACAGCCTTTTTACCCTTATTCCTCCGCAGCACTCAGGTATTGATTTTGCCAACCACGTCCGCTACACCGAAGAACTCAACTGCTATACCTTCCGCAACTTCTACAACGGCGGCGGCGTCGGCCTGGGCGATTTCAACAACGACGGCCTGATTGACATCTTCCTGTGCGGGAACATGGTCTCCAACCGCCTTTACCTCAATAAAGGCAATTTTAAATTCGAGGACGTAACCGAGCAGACAGGCCTTGGCAGCAGCGGCGTCTGGTCGAGTGGCGTCGCCGTTGCCGACGTGAACGGCGATGGATGGCTGGACATCTACGTCTGCAAGTCTGGCCCGCCAGGTGGCGAGAAGCGACACAACGAGTTGTTTATCAACAAGGGCATGGCACAAGACCAGTCTCCCGCAGAGGGCGAACTGTTCATCCCCGCCTTCACAGAGAAATCAAAAGAATACGGCCTGCACGACGAGGGGCTGTCCGTTCATGCCGCCTTTTTCGACTACGACGGCGACGGAGACCTCGACCTTTATCTGCTCAACAACTCGCTGCGCTCTGTCGGGGGCTACGACCTCATCAAAGACCAGCGAAACATCCCCGACCCCCTGGGGGGAAACAAGCTCTACCGGCATGATGAAGGAGAAAACGGCGAGCCTTTTTTTACCGACGTGTCAGCACAGGCAAATATCTACCGCAGCAACATCGGCTTTGGCCTCGGAGTCGCCATTGGCGACCTCAACCAGAATGGCTGGCAGGACATGTACGTCTCCAACGACTTCTTTGAAAGGGATTACCTCTACCAGAACAACGGCGATGGCTCCTTCGACGAAATCCTTGAAGACCGGATACGGGAAACCAGCATGGGAAGCATGGGAGCCGATATTGCCGACCTCAACAACGACGGCTGGCCCGATATCTACGTCACCGAAATGCTCCCCGAAAGCGACCTCCGGATCAAAACCAAAACCAAATTTGAAAACTGGGACCTTTACCGACAAGAAATAAAGCAGGGTTACTACCATCAGTTTACCCGCAACACGCTACAGCTCAACCTCGGTACTGCCACCCCTACGGAGGTAGGACACCGCAATGTCGGAGCGAATACTCCCCCAGGTGACCCGGTGATAGCAGGCGTCCATTTCGCAGAAATCAGCCGGCTGGCAGGTGTTCACGCCACCGACTGGAGCTGGGGTGCTCTCATCCTCGACATGGACAACGACGGCTGGAAAGATATCTTCGTCGCCAATGGAATAGGAAAAGACCTGACTGATCAGGACTACGTGAACTTCTACTCCGACCCCGACAACGTCCGGGCCGTCCTGAAAGCCGAGGGTAAAGCCATTACAAAAATGGTGGACGACATGCCCAGCGAAAAAATTGCTAACTACGCCTTTCAGAATCAATTGTTTAAGGTGCAGACTCCCGAAGGGGCAACAGGCACATCACAAAGATATGCCCATTTTAAAATCCCCATTTTTAAAAATAAAGCTGCCGAATGGGGTCTCGCCGAGCCTGGCTTTTCCAACGGCAGCGCCTATGCCGACCTCGACAACGACGGCGACCTCGACCTGGTGATCAACAACCAGGACATGACGGCTTTTATCTACCGAAATAATGCGGAAAGCCTGTTGAAAGACAATCATTTTTTAAACTTGAAAATCGCCGGGGAAGGAAAAAATACTCATGCCATTGGCGCCAAAGCGATTATCCTGCACCAAGGCCAACTGTTTTATCAGGAAGTAGCGCCCATGCGGGGCTTTGAATCTACTGTGGATTCTCGCCTGCATTTCGGCTTAGGCAGCTTGGATAAAATTGATACACTGGTCGTGATCTGGCCGAATGAAGGAGGCGTTGCACTGCTGACCGACGTGCCGACCGATCAATTCCTCCAACTCACAGCTGCCGACCAGATGGCTCCTCAACAGGCTGTTCATTGGAAAAAACAGCCCTGGCTGTTCCCGGCTGGCTACACAAGCGTGCGCAACCCGGTTTTTCAGAAAAAAACCGACCCCCGCTCCTTCATCCCTTACAGCCACCAGGAAAATGAGTTTAGCGACTTCGACCGGGATCGCCTCATCTTCCAAATGCTTTCTGCCAGTGGCCCGCCGATGTGCAGCGGCGATGTGAATGGCGACGGCCTGGAGGATTTCTTCATCGGCGGAGCGAAGGATTCCCCGGGGGCCTTGTTTTTTCAAAAACCCAATGGCCGGTTTTTTCAAACCAACGCCGCTGTATTTGAAGCAGACAAGATCAGTGAAGATACCGATTGCCTCTTTTTTGACGCAGACGGCGATGGCGACCTGGACCTCTTCGTGGCTAGTGGCGGCAACGAGTTCCCCTCCAGTTCGTCTGCTTTGCTCGACCGCCTCTACCTCAACGACGGTAGAGGAAACTTTACAAAATCTCCTAACCCACCCTTTTCCAGATTTGAAAGTACAGCAACAGTAAAAACAGCAGACTACGATGGCGACGGCCATCCTGACCTGTTCATCGGCGTGCGCCTGCGTCCTTTCCTCTACGGCGTGCCCTGCAGTGGGTTTATTTTAAAAAATGACGGAAAGGGCAATTTTACAGACCTAACTGCCGAGGTTGCTCCCGGACTCAAGGACATTGGCATGATCACCTGTGCTGCCTGGTCTGACCTGGACAGCGACGGCGATCCCGACCTCGTTGTTGCAGGGGAATACCTGCCCATCACCATTTTTAAAAATGAAAAAGGCCGCTTCACCGCGACGCAATGCCAATTGGCAGCGGATAATCTCCCCCCATCCATCCCTGCTTCGGGTTGTTGGAACACACTCGCCCTGGCCGATGTGAACGGCGATGGCTACCCCGATATCGTCGCCGGAAACCACGGTCTGAACTCCCGCTTCAAGGCCGACCCTGGCAAACCCGTCACAATGTGGATCAACGATTTTGACCAAAACGGCACAGCCGAGCAAATCATCAGCGCTTTCAACGGCGACGAATCCTACCCCCTGGCGCTGCGCAACGACATGGTGATGCAGATGCCGTTCCTGAAGAAAAAATACCTGTACTTCAGAGACTACGCCAACCAAACCGTACAGGATATTTTCAGCCCCGAACAACTGGAGCATGCGGTGAAGCTGGAGGCTTTCACCTTCGAGTCGGCTATTTTTATCAATGACGGAAAGGGGAATTTCAGCTGGAAAACCCTGCCCTTGCAGGCTCAACTTGCTCCGGTACACGCCATCGCTGCCAGAGACTTCGACGGCGACGGTAAGGTAGATCTGCTGCTGGGTGGAAATTTTTACCGCTCAAAACCGGAGATTGGCATCTACGACGGCAGCTATGGATTGTACCTCAAAGGCGACGGACAAGGCAATTTTTTGCCTCAGTTACCTATGCAATCGGGCTTTTTTGTAAAAGGAGAGATTCGCAGCTTTGCCTTTTTAAAAAGTAAAAATGAAAATCTCGTGCTCGTTGGAAGGAACAATGACACACCAGACATTTTTAAATTTGGGGAAACAAAACAGAAACAATGAAAAGTGTGATTGCATGCGCCCTATTGGCAACTGTGTTTTTAAGTGCTTGTAAATCAGACTATGATCGTATGATAGAAGAAGGCCTTGCCTCAGGTGAACGCCATGATTCCTTGTTTTTGGGGCTTAGGCTTGACATGAGTAAAAAGGATTTTTTTACCCATTGCTGGGAGCTGAACAGCCAGCACCTCATCAAGCAGGGCAGCGGCAATACGAGCGTGCAGTACGATTTGGAGGAGCTGAAAGCATCGGCACAGATGAATTTTTACCCCTTCTTTTTTGAAGATAAAATTCACGAAATGCCCGTGGTTTTTAGCTACAAAGCCTGGGCACCCTGGAACAGGGAGTATTGGTCGGATAGCTTGCTTGTGGATGTGAAAAACCTGATGGAGAGGTGGTATGGCCCGGGCTTCGTGCCCATCAAGTTACCCAAGAAAGGCAACTGCTACGTGAAAGTGGACGGGAATCGCCGCATCATCTTGTGGACGGAAGACGAGCAATTCGTGAAAGCACTTTACACGGATTTGATCAAGGAAAAAGAGTTAAACGCGGCACAGCAACCAACGCCACAAGAGTGAGGAGGTGGAGCCTGAATCCGGAACCTGATTGCTGTGGCGAAAAGAGTGCTACCATTGATTAATGTCTATGCAACTACTAAGGAACGTGTCGGAAATAACTTACGCATTTGGGCAGCGTCTTTTGGACGCTGGCTGTGTTAGTGAAATAGTTACTTAGCTAAGGCTATGCGCCTATTTCACTGCCTTGCCAGCCCCCAAAATACACTCGCCGAAATACCCAACTTAGTTCCGGCACGTTCCTTAGAGCTTGTTTGCGATTGGATCATTTGGTCAAAAACGGCTTTTTCGTCCTGTTTTCACCCTTTTTCAAATTCGTAGCGCTGCTACGCTACTTTAAAAAGCTAAAAACCTGACAAAAAATTGCTCGTTTTCAGATGCTGTTTGGATTTGGCTGCCAGAGAGAAAAAGACGACTTTTTAGCCGGTTAGCTCAACTCAAACAGCTTCTGAAGAAGCTTGTTCGCCGCCAGCGGTGGCGTTTGCTTCATGAGGTAGCCCCGATTGGGGGTGCTGTTGGGGGAATCTTCAGTTTTTTCCTCAAAAATGCACACTCCGCTAAGCAGTTACTATTTTAAAATAAAAACCGGCAACCCGGCGGGAGTTTCTGTTGAGAATCGTCGGATTTGCCCAAAGCATTGCAAAGCATGTTTGAATTTTATAAAACGAAGGGCTTTCAGGGCCAGGATGGTTTGCAAAAGGCAATCCTCCTCCTCAGTGCTGTTTTCCTTTTTTTTGCTTGTAAAAAAACGCCTTCCGATATACTGGCAGACAGACTGTTTTCCGAAATGCCTGCAGCCGTAACGGGGGTGGACTTTGAAAATAAACTCGAATTCAGACAGGATTTCAACATTTACACCTACCGGAATTTTTACAACGGCGGCGGCGTGGCAATTGGCGACGTCAACAACGACGGACTGCCAGATATTTTTTTTACAGCCAATATGCTGCCCAACCGCCTCTACCTGAACCTCGGAAGCTGGAAGTTTAAAGATGTTTCCAAGGAAGCCGGCATCGGAGGAAAGGGGGGGTGGAGTACTGGCGTGGTGATGGCAGATGTCAATGGCGATGGTTGGCTTGACATTTATGTCTGCAACTCTGGCGACATTGATGGGGACAATCGGGAAAACGAGCTTTTTATCAACACCGGCCAGTGGACAGACCTGGAAGGCAATCTCACTACCTCTGTTTTTGTTGAAAAGGCAAAAGAATACGGCCTGGCAGACGCTGGCCTCAGCACCCACGCTGCCTTTTTTGATTACGACAAAGACGGCGACCTCGACATGTACCTGCTCAACAACTCCTTCCGGGCGATCGGCAGCTTCGACCTGCGGCTGAACCAAAGAGAAAAGAGGGATCCTGCAGGAGGCGACAAATTGTTCCGCAATGATGGAGCAAAATTCACGGACGTGAGTGAAGAAGCAGGCATCTACGGAAGCATTATTGGCTTTGGCCTCGGCATCACAATTAGCGACGTCAATAAAGACGGCTGGCAGGATATTTACATCTCCAACGACTTCTTTGAGCGGGACTACCTCTACCTGAACCACCAAGACGGTAGCTTCCGGGAAGTGCTGACGGAGCAAATGGGAAGCATCAGCGCTACCAGCATGGGGGCCGACGTCGCCGATATCAACAACGACGGCTGGCCGGATTTCTTCGTCACCGAAATGCTCCCCCAATCCGATACCCGCATCAAGACCAAAACTACCTTCGACAGTTGGAATCGCTACCAGGAGGGGGTGAGGAATGGCTACTTTCATCAGTTTACCCGAAACACCCTTCAGCTCAACAACGCCGACGGAACCTTCAGCGAAATCGGCCGCCTGGCAGGTGTAGAGGCAACAGACTGGAGCTGGAGCGCCCTCATCCAGGATTTCAATAACGACGGTATAAAAGATATTTTTGTCGCCAATGGGATTTACCAGGACCTCACCGACCAGGACTTCCTGCAATTTATTGCAGCAGACGAAACAAAACGGGCAGTCATCAGCCGGGAAAAAGTGGATTTTAAAAAACTCGTGGAATTCATCCCCTCCGAAGCTATCCCGAATTACATGTTTGAAGGCCGGGGCAACCTGGCTTTTAAAAACGTGGCGCAGGAATGGGGACTTGCCCGCCCGGGCTTTTCCAACGGCAGTGCCTACGCCGACCTCGACCTCGACGGCGACCTGGATTTGGTGGTCAACAACGTCAACATGCCCTGTTTCCTCTACCGAAACAACGCCGAGACCCTGCTGCCCGAAAACCGCTGGCTCAATGTCGTGCTCAAAGGCGAAAACGCCAACACTCAGGCTATCGGAACTAAAATCACCGCAAAGCACCAGGGTCAGATTTTCTACCTGGAACACAACCCCACGCGGGGCTTCGAAAGCTCCATTGAGTACAAAGCGCATCTTGGCCTGGGTAAAATAAACACGCTTGACTCGCTGATCGTGCAGTGGTACTACGGCAAGGTGACAGTGCTGACAAAAGTCCCCACCAACCAGGTGTTGACCTTGGAAGAAAAAAACGGCACCCCGCTCAGCCAACATCCGCCCGGCCAGCCCCTGCACGCCCAGGCAGCGAAATTGTTCAAATCCCTGCCGCCGGAAGATTTGTCTATTTCGTTTGAGCACAAGGAAAACTGGTTTGTTGATTTTGACAGGGACCGGATGCTCTACCACATGCTATCCACGGAAGGCCCGAAGATCAGCGTGGGCGACGTGAACGGTGACGGCCAGGACGACTTTTTTATCGGCAATGCGAGCGGAACGGCCGGAGAGCTGTACCTGCAGCAAAATGGCCGCTTCCACAAAGTGAGTGAGCGTGCCTTTGAAAAAAACAGCCTCAGCGAAGACCTCGGCAGTGCCTTCTTCGACGCTAATGGTGACGGACACCCCGACTTGTACGTGTGTAGCGGCGGCAGCGAATTTCCAACCAGCTCCTCGGCCCTGAGAGACTGGCTGTACCTCAATGACGGCAAGGGCAATTTTGCAGTGAAAGATGTCGTCCTGCCTGCTGGCCGCTTTGAAAGCACCTCCTGCGTTAAGCCCGCTGACTTCGACGGCGACGGCAACATGGACCTGTTCGTCGGCGTGCGGGTTGTTCCTTTTTACTACGGCATCCCCACTAATGGTTACCTGCTGCGAAATGACGGTAAAGGCAATTTCAGCAATGTCACGGACGAGATAGCACCCGGCCTGAAGGACCTGGGCATGATCACCGATGCTGCCTGGCTCGATGTGGATGGCGACGGCAACCTCGACCTCGCAGTCCTCGGCGAGTGGATGCCTATCACTATTTTTAAAAATGAAAAGAGCACTTTTCAGCCTGTTGAACTTCCCGCCTCTGCTGGTTGGTGGAATTGCATAGAAGTCGGCGACCTGAACGGAGACGGATTCCCCGACCTCATCGCCGGTAACCACGGCCTGAACTCCCGGTTCCGGGCCAGCGAAGACAAGCCGGTTTCCTGCTACATCAACGACTTCGACCAGAACGGCGCTATTGAGCAGATCATTTGCCAGTTCAACGGCGAAAAGGCCTATCCGGTAGTCCTGCGCCATGACCTGGTTTCCCAGATGCCCTCACTGAAGAAGAAGTACCTCAAATACGAGAGCTACAAGGAACAGACGATTCAGGATATTTTTTCGCCAGAGCAACTCCAAAATTCAGTGATACACGAGGCTGTCCGCCTGGAGACTTCCATTTTTCTGAATGACGGCAAAGGCAACTTCCACCCCGGAGAGTTGCCGGTGGAAGCCCAATTCTCGCCGGTGTATGCCGCCTTACCTTACGACTTTGACGGTGACGGCAAGCTGGATCTGCTGTTGGGAGGGAACCTCTACCGGGTGAAGCCCGAAGCCGGGCGCTATGACGCCAGCTATGGTTGCCTGTTGAAGGGCTATGGTGATGGCCGCTTCCGCTATATCCCTCCGCGGATTTCAGGCCTGCGCCTCACTGGGGAAGTGCGGGATTTTGCCATCCTCCGGGCAGGGGGCCGAAAACTGTTGCTGGTGGGAAGGAATAACGAGGCGGCAGCAGTGTTTGAACTTCGGGTAGAGCAATAAGCCACGGCCCGGCGCCCCATAGGGCGAGAGCAGAACAAAAAAAAACGTTTTTGAAGGGAAGGCCCGCAAAGGCGCTGAGACCCAAATTCAAAATTCCTTTGTAGCTACGCAGGAGGGGGAGGTCGCCTCAAAAGGTCCATGGGGGGGAGCCCAAATAACCTTTCAGGGAGGGGTGCCTTTTTAAAAATTCTGTTGAAATTTTTGAAAAAAACACCCTCCCCCTAAGAGCTTGTTTGCGTTTTGGTGCTTGAGCAAAGATGCTGTTTGAATCTAGCCCGGTGAGCTAAATCCAAACAGCTTTTAAGAATTTTTTTCTGACAGCAGTAGCGATTTGACTTATGAGACAGGCTCTCGCCCTCTTCTCAGTTAACTGTAAGTGTAGGTAGCCTCTCCCAGCTTGGCATGAGCGGCTGCCAGTCTTGCAATGGGCACCCGGGGGCCTGAGCAGGAGACGTAGTCCAGCCCAATGTGATGACAGAATTTGATAGAATCAGGTTGGCCTCCTTGCTCGCCACAAATTCCAATTTTCAAATCCGGACGGGAGCGACGCCCCCATTGCACGGTAATTTCCATAAGCTTGCCAACGCCGCCGACGTCGAGCACTTCAAAGGGGTTGTCGAGCAGGATATTCATCTGCTGGTAGAAGGGCAGGAATTTATTTTCGGCATCTTCCCGGCTAAAGGAGAAGGTTGCCTGCGTGAGGTCGTTAGTTCCAAAGGAAAAGAACTCAGCGACTTTTGCCAGTTTTTCTGCCTTCATGCAGGCCCGCACGACTTCAATCATGGAACCAAACTTGAACTTCAGCTTGATGTTTCTCTCCTTTTCAATGCGCTCCCGGATTTCGTCCACGTAGCTTTTTACATGTTCCAGCTCCACAGCGGTGCAAACCTGCGGCACCATGATTTCCGGATAGATCTCTATGCCCTCTTGTTGGCATTCTGCCGTAGCTTCCAGGATGGCCTGAATCTGCATTTTGTAAATTTCCGGGTAGGTCAAGCCCAGGCGAACGCCCCGGTGCCCTAACATTGGGTTTACCTCGTGCAACTCCTTGATTTTCTTCAACATCCGCTCTTTTTTGGTGATGGCCTGGCGCACCAGGTCCGCACCACCCATCGTAAAGGGCGAGGGATATTTTTCTTTAAGTTCCTGTTCGGCGGCGATCAGCCGCAGGCTGCTGTACAAGTTGTTGACCCCGTCAATGGTGGTTTTCAAGTGGTTGAGGTGCGTCAGTTCTGCCACCACTACGTCTTCGTTGGGCAGGAATTCGTGGATCGGCGGGTCGAGCAGGCGTACGGTCACCGGGCGGGGCGACATGGCTTTGAAGACCTCTTTGAAATCCTGCCGCTGAATTGGCTCCAGGCGATCCAGGGCGGCCTGCCGGTCTTCCAGGGAGTCGGCCAGGATCATGTCAATGACGATGGGCAGGCGATCCACGTCGTTGAACATGCGCTCTGTTCGGCACAGTCCGATTCCCATTGCGCCAAATTCCACAGCCCGCCTGGCGGCGTCCGGCGTGTCAGCGTTGGCAAAAACTTTCAGCCTTGCCACCTTGTCTGCCCAGCTGAGCAGGGTTTTCAGATCATTGGAAAATTCAGGTTCTACCGTTGGCACTTCACCCTCGTACACCATGCCAGTGCCGCCGTCAATTGTGATGTAGTCGCCTTCGCGCAGCACCTTTTCGCCGATGACGGCCTGGCGCAGTTTAACGTCAACGGAAATGCCTTCGGCACCTGCCACGCAGGGTTTACCCATACCGCGTGCCACCACGGCAGCGTGGGAGGTTTTGCCCCCCCGGCTGGTGAGGATACCCTGGGAAGCAAAGAATCCGTGAATGTCCTCGGGCTTGGTTTCTTCGCGAACCAGGATGACTTTTTGTCCTGAGCGTCCCAACTGCTCGGCGCGGTCGGCGTCGAACACGCAGTGCCCTGAAGCAGCGCCGGGTGATGCTGGCAGCCCCTGGGCTAGGGGTTCAACTTTGTGTTTGGGGTCGAGGCGGGGGTACAGCAACTGGTCGAGCATTTCGGGCTTGATGCGCAGCAGCGCTTCGTCTTTATTGATGAGGCCAGCGTTGGCCATCTCAATGGAGGTGCGCACCATCGCCGTGGTGTTCATCTTACCATTGCGGGTTTGCAGGCAGTAGAGCGTTTGCTTTTCAATGGTGTATTCGAAGTCCTGCACTTCGCGGTAGTGTTGCTCCAGCTTTTGGCGCAACCCTTCCAGTTGGGCGTACATTTGGGGCATTTCCCTGGCCATTTCGGCGACGGGCTTCGGCGTGCGGATGCCGGCTACCACGTCTTCGCCCTGCGCATTCACCAGGTATTCGCCGAACATCACGTTTTCGCCGGTGCCCGGGTCGCGGGTAAAGCCGACGCCTGTTGCGCTGTCGTTGCCCATGTTGCCGAAAACCATGGTTTGAACGTTTACGGCGGTGCCATTGGCCATGGAAGGTGTAATCCTGAACTCTCGCCGGTAATCCACGGCTCGCTTGCCCATCCAGGAATTGAAAACGGCTTTGATGGCTATTTCCAACTGTTCATATTCATCATCGGGGAAAGGCTGGCCAGTATTTTCTTCCACCACTTTCAAAAAGCGGTGGCTAACGTCTTCCAGGTCGGAGGCATTCAGGGCGACGTCTTCTTTGACGCCAGCGGCCTTTTTGACGATTTCAAATTCTTCATCAAATTTCTCGTCGGGGACGCCAAGGGCTACTTTCCCAAATAACTGGATAAAACGACGGTAGGCATCGAAGCTGAAGCGCTCGTTTTGGGTTTGGCCGATAAGGCCTTTCAGTGTTTTTTTGTTCAGACCCAGGTTCAGGATGGTATCCATCATGCCCGGCATGGACATAGCAGAACCGGAGCGCACGGATACTAACAGGGGGTTATCTGGATCGCCGAAACGCTTGCCCGTTGCTTTTTCGACTTCGGCAATCTGTCTCTTAACTTCTGCCATTAAGCCTGATGGCAAGTCTTTGCCCGGATGATCCAGGTAGGAGAGGCAGGCTTCTGTAGAAATGACGAAGCCAGGCGGGACGTTCAGGCCGATCTGCGTCATTTCGCAGAGATTGGCACCTTTGCCGCCGAGCAGGTGCTTGTTTTTGCCATCTCCTTCCTTGAAGGAAAAAACAAATTTCTTTGGACCCATAGTCGTAGTGGCTTTTGCCTTGTCTTTTATTTCTGTACTCATGATGTATAAATTTTTGTGTAAAGGTTGTACGAGTCAATTGTCTCAAAGATGATAAAAATCAGCATCAGTACGAATGAAAGTCATCGCAAACTGAGTCACATCGGCGGGCATTCTGCTGCCGGGAGTGCTGGTGCAAAAGCCACGGCAGCAGGCAGTCCTTCTCCCCCTGTTGTTGCCCCAAGCCAAAGCCGGGGTCTGGCTGTTGCGGGAGGGCAGGGCCACCTGTGCTGCTGCTCGCTGGGACGCTGGGCGGTCAAATTTTTACTGTGCAGGCTGTGGTGGTGCAAAAAGCCCTTGCGCCCTATCCTCGCATCTCGAAAAAGTCCATTTTTGCAGCGCTCAATTAATTTTTGCAACTGCCCGGACGAAGGAGGAAAGGTAGCGAAAAAGCAATTTTCTCCTTTGATTCTTCGACAAATCGAAGCTACTTTCGGGGAGAGATTTTCGATTTTTCCTCCAAATGTGACCCGGGTGGAGCAGTTATATTTTATTAAAATGAAGAATCCCTGGCAGACGCTTGATCTGGAGGTTGCCTACGACAACCCCTGGATACAGGTTACACACCGGAACGTGCTGAACCCGGCGGGCAACCGCGGCACCTACGGCGTGGTGCATTTTAAAAATTTGGCCATTGCCATTGTCCCTCTTGACGAGGAAGGCTTCACCTGGCTGGTGGGCCAGTTCCGTTACACGCTTGACCGCTACAGCTGGGAAGTGCCTGAAGGAGGAGGCCCTCATGGAGCTTCCCCGTTGGCTTCGGCCCAACGGGAGCTGATAGAGGAAACGGGCATCCGCGCTAAAACCTGGATCGAGGTGGGCGAGCTGCACACTTCCAACTCCGTCACCGACGAGCGAGGGGTGATTTTTGTGGCAAAGGATCTGACCTTTGGAGCTGCCCGTCCTGAAGAGACCGAACAGCTCGAAGTCCGCCGTGTCCCCTTCAATCAAGCGGTTGAGATGGTACTCAGCGGGGAGATCACCGATGCCCTGTCCATCAGCGCCATTTTAAAAATAAAACTAATGATGGAGCGGGGAATGCTCTGAGTGCACCAAAATGGCAACTATGAAAAAAAAGCGCTTCTTTCTGATTGTTTCGGTACTGCTTTTTTTTGGAGCCTCCAAAAGTGACAGGCCGACACCAGCTTCTGCCTGGAATCCCGACGCCGGCTACATTCCCCCTTTTACCTCAAATGCCAGGGTGTCGGCCTCGTCCAATGCTGGCGCCGCGGCCAAAGTCCTGGATGGCGACCTCCAGACGGCCTGGCAATCCGAAGCTCCTCTGCCGCAGGCTTTTATCGGACGGCAGGATCAGAATATCTTTTTAAACAAAGCGCCTTCTCCCGCGGGGTGCACGAGCTGCAGCCAGATCGGAAGGCTGACGGATGGCGACCTGGCTACTGCTGCATTTATAAAAGCCGGCGATTCGGGGTGGGCAACAGTCAGCTTCGAGCCGGGAGCTGATCACGCGCTGTTTTCCATTTCGATAAAATGCCAGGTGAGGGAGCCGCTGCTGTTGCAATTCGTGGATCTTCAGGGTGTTGTGCAGCCCATCGGCACATACGGGCTTGCCGATAACTTTCAACTCAAGCGATGGGAGATTCCCGGAGGCAGGGCGAAATCTGTTGAGTTGGCAGCCCCTGCCGATTTTGAGGTTTTTGAAATAGCAGCGCTGGCCGGGCTTCCCAAAGAATCGGTCGTCATAGATTGGGGTAGCACCAAGCCTGTTGGTACGATTCACACCCGGCATTGGGCCGGTGAACAGGCTGCAGTAAAAACGGTCTTGTGGCTCAGCGACGACGGGAAGGACTGGAGGCTGGCTGCCGAGCTGGATCCGGAAGTGCTGCACACTTTTATCTCGGATGTCTCCCCTGAAATTGCTGCCCGCTACCTGAAAGTGGAGCACACGCTGCCCGCCCGGGACTGGAACAAGGTTTTCCTGTGGGAAGTGCGGGTGTACGACCGCTTTGGGCCTTATGGTTCGCGACCTCCAGCGCACATGGGCTACACGACGCTGCGCGAGCTGCTGGGCGTGAACGGTTATTGGAGTTGGGGCACCAACCAATACGCTGAGCAGCTCAAGCCCGATGGCGGCCCCTGGCGCTACCGTCCTGTTGCTTCGCATGCCCGCAATTACCACGACCTGACCTGGGATATCCCCCGCCCCGGCGTGCCCATTGATTTTAAAGACATGGCGCAGGGGAAAGGCACGCCCGCCAATGGGTGGCTGAACTGGGACCGGGAGTATGGTGCCTGGGCGGAGGCAGGTTTCAACATTCAGGCCAGCCTGCAATTTTTCCGCTATGACCCTGCACGCTGGAAAAACCCCGAAAAGGAAGCTTACGACTACGCCTTTGCATTTACTCGGCATTTTGGATTAAAAAAAGGGAATGGACTTATCTGCTCTATCGAGGCAGGCAACGAGCCCTGGAGTTACCCGGCGGAGGTGTACCGGAAAATTCTGCTGGGCATGGCCAGGGGGGCAGCCATAGGGGATGACAGCGTGGAAGTGTTGCCCTGTGCCCTACAAGCTGCTGACCCTTCGGTAGAAAAATCGGGTATTTTCAAAAACTACATCGGCGCTCGCATTCCCCCTGAGGCAGCTCCCTTGCTGGACGGCATCAATATCCATGCTTACAGCTATGCTGCCGACAGCAGAGGAAAGCGCCGGGGCGTCCATCCTGAGCATGCGCACTCCACGTTTTGGGAAATACTCAATGCCATCCGTTGGCGCAACGAAAACATGCCGGGGAAGAAGATATACCTCTCGGAATGGGGATGGGAGTCGCCGGGCGGTGGTGAAGACTGCATCCACGACGAGTGCGTGAGCGAGCAGGCGGCTGCCAGTTATGCCGTGCGCGGAGCACTCATCAGCGCCCGGCTGGGCCTCGACAGGGCGACCTGGTTTTATTACGCCAACGAAAGCCAGCCCTCCTCGCTCTATACCCGCTCGGGGCTGACCGGCTCGGCCCGAGTGAATTTTGGAAAAAAAAGATGCTTCCTCGCCCTGCAATCCCTGGTGGAAAGAGCGGGCAGCAGTTATTTTCACTCGATAGTCCGGGAGGACGAAAGAGCCTGGATGTACCTGCTGGGCAATGCAGCAGGCCAGCCCACTCATCTCGTCGCCTGGCTGCCTGTTGACGGCAACTCGGATGCCCGCCGTACCCTGCACTGGAAAACAAAAGCAACAGTCCGTTCTGCGGTGGTGCTGGATGGAGCTTCTGCTTCGGGAACTGCCGTTCCTGCTCCTGTTCGGAAAAATGGCGAAATAGTCTTGGAGCTGGGAACCATCCCCCTGCTGCTGGAACTGGAGGCTGATTTGTAAATGGGGCCCCGTGGCGGAATGAGAGAGCCTATCTTCTCCCAAACAGGGCAATACCGCAAGCAAGCAACGCAACGCAACGCACAGGTTAAAGCGAAGTAAAAGTACCGGTTGGTTTTGGATGCTGCGCATTTCCGCCGGCATCAGCGCTTCAAAAGTCAGAGGAGGATTTGCCCTTGCTCCGATTAGGTTGTTAAATCCCAATTGCGTTCTTTTGCCTCGGAGCGTTTTAGAAACTAAAAATGTTTACAACATGACCATCCCTTTTTCAAAATACCAGGGCACGGGAAATGACTTCATTCTCATTGACAACCGGACAGGAGCGCAGCCTCGCCGTGCCGATACCGAATTGATTCGCCGGATGTGCGACCGACGCTTTGGAATCGGGGCGGATGGCCTGCTCCTGTTACAAAACCATGCTGGCTACGATTTCGAGATGGTGTATTTCAATGCAGACGGGCATGAGAGCACGATGTGCGGCAATGGCGGGCGCTGCATGGCGGCATTTGCCAGAAAATTAGGCATTGTAAAAGACCGCTGCCGGTTTGTCGCGATTGACGGGCCTCACGAAGCTTTTGTACGGGAAGGCGACTGGGTGGAGCTGAAGATGTCCGACGTGTCAGGTATTGAGCAAGGCGAAGGTTATTTCATCCTTGACACTGGCTCGCCGCACTACGTTATTTTTGTGGAAGACGTCAGTGACCTCAACATTGTGGAAGGGGGGCAGGCTATTCGCTACAGCGAGCGCTTTCGCAAGGAAGGAATCAACGTGAATTTTGTGGAAAAGACGGAAGAGGGGCTGATTGTCGCCACTTATGAGCGGGGCGTTGAGGACGAGACACTCTCCTGCGGCACTGGTGTCACGGCGGCCGCACTGGCCTGGGGGCTTGCCAGTCCGAAGGCCGGGAGGAGTGAAATTCTCATCCACACGAAAGGAGGAGACCTGAAGGTACGGTTTGTTGCTGAGGGAAGCGATGGATTCCGGGATGTTTGGTTGTGCGGACCTGCAGTTTGCGTGTTTGAAGGGGTTTATGCTTTGCGCTGAGCATTTGAAGGCCTCCCCAATCGGGGGTCTTCAGTTCAGGTTTCTGAATTCATTAGGAGTAACGCCCGTTTTCTGTTTGAATAACCGGGTGAAGTGCTGGGGATACTTAAAGCCAAGTTCATAAGCGATTTCGCTAATGGTTTTGTCAAAATCAAAAATCCGTTCTTTGGCTAAGTTGATTACCTTAGCTTGAATGTAGTCCTGGGCTGTAACGCCGGTTTCTTTTTTGATCAAATCGCCAAAATAATTTGGAGATAAGTGAAGCTCATCAGCACACCAAGAGACGGAGGGCAAACCGATATTTTGGGGTTTGTCAGTAGAAAAGTAGTCTTTCAGGGCATTTTCAAATCGCTCTAAGATTCCTTTATTGACATGCTCCCTGGTGATAAACTGGCGATCATAAAAGCGGGTGCAATAATTCAAAAACAACTCAATGTTGGATACGATCAATTGTTTACTATGCTTGTCGATAGCATGGTGTAACTCATATTCTATTTTGGAGAAACAATCCTGAATGATTTTTTTTTCCTGCTCTGATAAATGTAGGGCTTCATTGACAGCATAAGAGAAAAAGTGGTAATCGTCCATGTTTTTGCCCAGGGAAGTACCGGCGATTAAATCGGGATGAAAGACCAAAGCCACGCCCTGTGGCTGGTAATAATCCTTGCCATTTTGGCCAATCACCTGCCCGGGAGCGAGGAAGATCAGGGTGCCTTCTTCGTAGTCATAATTGTTCAATCCATATCGCAAGTCGCCACAATATACTTGCTTCAAGAAGACGGTGTAGAATTCGTAGCGCAACCGCCTGAGCTTGCGTGGAGCAGCTTTGTCCAAATGAACCACGCTGACCAGGGGATGCCATGTTTCATTGTTGTTGAAGGCATTGTATTCCTTTATCGTCCGAAAATTGAGAACCTCTTCCATCGCTGCAATGATTTAGAGTAACTTCTACGTAGTTACGATTTAATTTAGGAACGTGCCGGAAATAAGTTGGGTATTTCGGCCAGTGTATTTTGGGGGCTGGCAAGGCAGCGAAATAGGCGCATAGCCTTAGCTACGTAACTATTTCACTA
>WBZO01001372.1_pt1 | contig 38523 bp, 26 predicted proteins | sample 5204261 | NCBI WGS metagenome assembly WBZO01 (sample SAMN12412400, study PRJNA552823) | activated sludge metagenome | isolation source: activated sludge from anammox sidestream of wastewater treatment plant... | place: USA: North Carolina | collected 2017-09
ATCCATCAGCAGCAGGGCACACTGGAGGTAGGAATCGCTGTGCAACCCGCTTGCCAGCCGGAAATGGCCCGAGAGGAGCGCCCCGGAGGCCGAGAGGTATGACTGCAGCTGGCCAAGATCGGCGGCATCGAGGACAGATTCGAAACGGGGGGCTTCAGTGTGAGACATAGGCATGGAATCTCCTTTAATCAATCGGATAAGAATAGCAGGTGGAGAAAGAAACCGGGATCCCTGTGGAAGGATGTTTCGATGGCTTGCCACTGGCCGGCTGCCCTGTGTTCGGAAGGTAATCGGATACCCGCTTGGATTCCATGCGCTTCAGGATCATGATTTTCAGAATGCTCTGATCGACAGGAGGAATCGGCTATGGTGCGATTCGGTGGCCCGTTGTTTCAGGATTGTTCCGATCCGGATCGGTGGATCGAAGCTCTCCGCAAAAAAGGGTATACAGCGGCCTATTGCCCGGTTGGGAATGAAGCCGGCAGCGATACCATTAAAGCTTTTTCGAATGGGGCGGAAAAGGCCGGGATCGTCATCGCGGAGGTAGGCGCCTGGAGCAATCCAATCGGCCCGGACTCTGCAAAAAGCAGGGAAGCGATTGAGCATTGCCGCAAGCAGCTGGCGCTGGCAGATGAAATCGGGGCACGCTGCTGTGTGAATATCACCGGCTCGCGTGGAGACCCCTGGGCCAGCCATCATCCGAAGAACCTGACACAGGAAACTTTCGATCTGATTGTCCAGACAACACGATCGATTGTCGATGCGGTCAAGCCGAAACGCTCTTTTTATGTGCTGGAGACCATGCCCTGGATGTATCCGGATTCAGTCCAGTCCTACAGCGATTTGATCCATGCGATCGATCGTGAGCAATGTGCGGTTCATTTCGACCCGGTCAACTTGATCAACAGCCCTTCCCGATATTATGGCAATGGACCGTTAATCCATGATTTTGTGGATCGATTGGGATCGATGATCAAAAGCTGCCATGCCAAGGATATTATCCTCGGCCCGGAATTCATGGTGCATTTGAATGAGTGCCGTCCAGGAACAGGTTCCCTGGATTACGCCACATTTCTCCGGGAGATTCACCAGCTTCCAGGTGAAGTTCCGATCATGCTGGAACACCTTCCCGATGAGGCGGAATATGATCTGGCTACACAGTATGTCCGTTCGGTCGCAGAAAAAGAGGGGATTCCGATCTGATTCGGAAAATCTGGAATACCCCATAAAAAAATGACTGAGGGATGCGATGGAAAACTCGTCCGATAGACCCCATCCATTTGCCGGCCGGATCGAAGATTTCATCCGCGGAAATCCAGCAGCCGCAGCAAAGATCCAGCACATCGAAGTCACCGGCTCTGATGCCTGGGATTTGTGTGTGAGTGTAGGCTGGGCCGGCCTTGGAGGCATGATCATTCGCCGGGCGGCCCCAGAGGATCTGAGCGCCTTGAGGGAATTCCTCATGGAGGGGCTGAGCGATCACAGCCGCTTCCTCTTTGCCCCCTATCCTTATGAGGATGATCTGAGGGCTGCTCTGGAGGCGGTTTTATCGACCAGCGAGGAAAGGAACATACTGCTCTACCATGCCTGGCTGGGTGATAAAATCATCGGACACTTTTTTCTGGGGAGATTCGGAGAAGCCATCCCGGATCTGGGGATCGCGATTGCAGACCATTGCCATGGGATCAAGCTGGGGCACCTGTTCATGACTCTGCTGGTGGGGGTTTGCGCAGTTGCAGGAAAAGAGGCAATCGATTTGACCACCAATCCCCAGAACCATGCCGGCTTTCACCTTTATAAAAAGATTGGATTTGAGCATATCGGGGATCGTGAAATTACTGTCGGCAATGGAATCCAGCGAACCGAGCATGAAATGAGATACCGGTTTATGAAGCCGGTGTGAATGGGTTGGATTTCCAGCGAATCAGTAAATCAGCAGCAATGGGTATGCGGGAGGGGCGAAAGGGGGATTTCGCGATATCAGGCTGCTGAAGCCCTGCGAATGATGCTGGCACCATGCGGCATAGATGATTCCCCCGGCAGCCCCCAGCGAGGGAAGCCCCAGCCAGGCTGCCGGATCGGCTGAATAGGAATCAAATGAACTCCAGGTTTGCCCCGAGTCAGAGCTTTTCAGAATCTCGAGGCGGGCGGCCGGGCCATTCCCCTCGATGAATCCGAGCACCATCTGATTCCCATCGGCAGCGATAACCGGAGAAACGAGCGATCCCTCGGCCTCCGCCAATTTTCGGCGTGTCCAGGAGCTTCCTCCATTGGTGCTGCGGATGATCATCAGGGCAGGATTGGTGAGGGTGTCTTCCTGCCATACCAGGCAGATCACCTGGCCTGAGCAAGCAATGGCGGGGCGTTCCGATGCAAACGAATCCACCACGCTCATGGCTGTGGCGCTGGACCAGGTTCCCCCATTGTCCAGGCTGCGCTGGTAATAGATTTCCGGCTGGCCATGGCGCCAGTCTTCCCAGGCAACATAGACCTGATTTCCTGATACGCACATGGTGGGGTGCCGGCAGTCCTGGCTGGAAACAGCCAGGCTTTTCTCCGCGGTCCAGACCGTTCCCTGGTCGAGGGAGGTCTTGTAACGAAGCGCCATCAAGCCACTCGAAGAATCGGTCCAGGCCAGGCAGACACGATTTCCGGAAGCGGCCAGTGCAGCGCCTCCAGCCCCTGTGTGCCAATCCGACAGGGCTTCTGAAGGCTGCCAGGACTGGCCCTGGTCCATGCTGCGCATCATGTGGATTCTGCCGAATCCGGAACCCTGGTTTTCTGTCCAGGCCACGAGCAGTGCTCCACCCGAACGGGTACCCAACGGATAGAGCGCGTCTCCGTAGCCCGCTTCGATCGTGGCTGGTGAGGACCATTGGGAGCCATTCCAGTACCTCGAAAACAGGCGGTAAAAATCATCTTCGAACTGGGACCAGACAACACATACCGATTCTCCAGAGGGGAATACCTGGGGAGACAGGGCTTCTTCGCCGGCAATAGAAATCTGCATCCGGCCGGTGGTTGGATTGGGCTGGCCGTGTGAAAAACCAATCGAAAGGACAAACAGGAGAAAAAACACAGAAATCATCCGGATCCAGGTTCTGGACACCGGGGAAAGAGAAAATCGCTGGCTCCCTGTGAACATTCTTCCGGCTCCTAAAAATGAATCGCCCACCAGCCCGAATCGAGCCAGCCGACAAACTGGTTGAATTTGGAGGAAGCCCAGGGGGCAAAGCTTATGAAAGAGGGAGAGCCCAGCATCAGGTTGGTGAACTGGGTTCTCAAAGTATTCTGGAGGGCGGAGTTGGCTTTGTTTTCGACCGCCTGTCCGAGGATCTCCATCGCCCGTGCGGTGGTCAGCAGCCATTCCAGCTCGTTCTGCCTGGCAGCCGGGAGCAGGCTGAGTGAGTTTTCAACTAATTGGCGGATCTGTGTGCCTTTGGCCTGCAAATCCTGCGCAGCGCTCCCATCGGTCGTAAAGGTGTCGAGCAGCAGGAGCGCCTGCTTCAGCTGGACTGCAGCCTGTTTGTTCGAATTCGCAATCCACTGGGCATATTCCAGGACCGGGAGGCTCTCGGCGGCATCCTTATCCCAGAAGAATCGTGAAGCGAAGTAGGTGTTGGGGAACTTGGAGCCTTCCTCGATCCTCATGCAGTACAGGGCTTTCACGCCGCGGCTGGCCCCAGTGGCAGATGAGGATTTGAGGTACTTGAGCAAGGGCAGCAGGAAGGGATAGCCGGTTTCGACATTGGTTTGAAAAACAAAACCATTCAACCGAAAGCCTCGGGAGCTGGCCTGATTCAGGCTGGTATCGCCATGCTCGACTGAATCAGCGACTGTGATCCGGTCCATTCTTGAGGCATAACTGGCTTTCAGCAAGTCGAGGAACTGCTGGCGGTAATAGACCTGGTATTCCGGTTCAAGCACCCACACCGGCCACATCATCACTGTTATCTTCGCGGCCGGGTTCTTCTGCTGGATGATGGCATCGAAGGTGCTCACCTGCTCCATGAGGCGTTCGGCCTGGTGATTCCTGCAGTCATAGTGATCCGATCCGCAGAAACATCCACCGGGATCATAAAACCAGATCTGGAACTCATCCGCATCCTTGAACCATTCGATCTGGTTTTCATAGACATCGATCATGAAATCTCTGGCGCCATTCCAGGTGGTTCCATTAAAGGAAAAGGAATTCGGGACCGATTGGCACAGGACCGGGAATCCATACGTGACATAAGGAATAGTCGCCTTGAGGAGGTTTCTATGGGCATTGAAGATGTCCTTGGGAACCAGGGTCGCACTGAACAGGTAAGTCACTTTCAGCCCACGCAGGTGGGCATAGCCGATCATTCTCTGGAGGCGTTCATGCAGGATTCTGTTACGGTCCGTGTTGCAGAAGGGAGAGGGGGGGAAATACACCTCAGAATCCCCCCACAGGAAGAAGTAAAGGTGAGTCATCTGGGAGCAGACCAGCTGATCGACCCAGTATTCCCACTGCGAATCAGTCCAGTTATCGGGAGTGAGCGAGCCAAAGCTGATCCCATAAGCGATGTTGTAATAGACAGCCCGTTCTTCGATATCAGGCCTGAAATAATTTTCGAACCGTACCAAGCTCAGAGGGGAATTTTCCACATCCAGATACAGGCGGCCCCCATCCGCCTGGAAATGAGTCCTCAGGTGTGAGACCGCATACACAGCCCCGAGGCTCTGCCATCCGGCGCCAATCCAGACCTTGCGGCCGACTGCTTTCTCATTGGGATAGACCGCGGTGAAGTAACCCTGTTCCTGAATAAAACCGGGATCAGAGGCAAAGGGGCTGGTGATATGGTGCGCATCCAGGATGGTCTTCAGAAAACTGTTCCCGGAGTACTGTCCCACCACGATCAGATCCGCTTCGGACTGCATTTCAGGAGTGATGCCAGTTGCCGGAACAATGGGGACATCGAATGCCAGCAGGGTGGAGAGATCGGTCTTCAGCCTGTTGATATTCTGCCGCTCCGGCACAGACATCGATTCGCCGCAGACAATCAGCCAGTTCCTTCCAAGTTCCGGTGGCAGATGGAGCTCCCCGACACGGCGTATCACCAGGGCATCCAGTTCGAAGAGGTCTGTCGTGCTGCCCGCATCCCCCAGAGCGGTGATCTCCAGCAGGTGGGTGCCCATCGAAAAAGAAAAATCCATTGTTTGGACCAGGATCTTTTTCGTTCTGAGGCTTTCAATCGGCCCTTGCGGATGGCAGGTCACCAGTGGTTTCCCATCCCAGGTGATGACTCCACCCGCAGATTGCATCGAGTTGGTCCGGAAACCGATTTCGATCTCGACAAACGGGGCACGAGTGCAGTCTTCTTCGAGGAAAACCGACAGAGAAACCTTGCCGGGATACCCGAGGAACTGGTCAGCCGATGCCACCAGGGCATCCCTGTCTCCATCCAGGCCGGCATCCAGGCCGCCTTCCGTAAAGGCATCTCCAGCCCAGTTGCCACCCTTGAGAGAAAATACCTGCTCAAAAAATGAAGCGGCCGATCCGGGCTGAGTGAAGGCAGCAAGTCCTGTGAGAACAGTCAGGAAGGCAACCAGACGGCAGGGCAAAAGAAACAACCGCGGCTCCACGACATGAGACAATGAGCAAAGCCGCGGTTGTCTGATCAACTGATTCTATATCCTTTCAGTACAAGGCCCAATCCATCACAGGAGTGGAGGTTGTGCCTTTCACAGCGATGTAGTCAATCTCGATGTACCCGGACCCACCTCCGTGAGAAATGGTGAGGGTGTGAGGCCCATCGGTCAAACCATTCACAATGAAATCAACCGGGCGGACACTGGCATCCACCGAGTCAAACTGATCAATCACTCCGGAGCCGCCTGCGCCATTGTCGATGCTCCAGTTGTAGGTGGTGCAGATGTCCTGCTTCCAGCCGACCACAGCCACCGATGTGCCGTTGAAGGTCAGCGACAGAGTCGCAGCCGGGTCGGATGTGGTGGCACGGCTTCCGCCACTGGAATTGGGTTCCGGGTCAGCCACCACCCAGGATCCAGTGTATGCAAGGGCTGGATCGGTGTTTTCCACTTCGGTCACATCCGCCCAGCCATCATTGTAAACCTCAAAAAAGTCCAGGACGATGATCTGGGCTGCGCTCCGGTTGAGGTTGGTGACTTCCACTTTGTGAAGCCCACTGCTGAGAGAAACCGGTCCACTCAGTGGCAGGATGGGGCGGTCGCCTTGCGCGGGAGGGGCTGCCAGCCACCACCAGGAATCATAGGAACCCGCATAGGCCCCATCATCGATACTCCATCCGATAAATTCACCATTTCCATAACGCCAGATGCCGAGATCCACACCGGTTCCACAGAAAAGGAAGGTCATGGTCTGGGTTGCACTTTCGACCGGGTAATCAAAAGCATACACTTGATTGCCGGCGCTGGCTTCGGCATTGCCTTCCTGGTACCACTTGTTCCAGTGAATGAAGCCCATTTTGTTGTCGGCAGGGCTTTTTGTGACCTCATAACGTGTTTTGGGAGGAGCATTGTTGATGACCTGTATGGCATCGAGAATGATCAGATCCCAGCCGGTTCCACCGCCGCCATTGGTGAGAGTGAGTGTGTGAGCTCCATAAGGAAGCCCCTGAGCCAAAACAACCGGGGCGCGAAAATTGGTGGAAGCTCCACCGAGACGGGTATGAGGAGGCAGGAGGGTTCCGCTCGCAAGGCCACCATCGATGCTCCAGTCAATTTTTGTATCCCAGTCCCAGCGTGAGGACATGATCAACATGACACCTGTCCCATTGAAACTGGCCTGGCAGGCAGCTCCCGCCCCCAAGGTGTAGCAGATGCTGCCACCATAGGCATATTTATCGGATTCCAGTGTGTTGTCACTGGCCGCCCAGGTGGCTGGGCCCCCGATATAGTACCAGTTGACCTGGTCGATGAGGGTGGTCGGGACACCATCATAAACTTCCAGGGCATCCAGGATGATGGTTTCATTGAGTCCCAGGCTGTTGTTGGTATCGACTTCGATAATGTGGAAGCCTGAGGAAAGGGTTCCAGTGGCAGCCAGGACATAAGTGGTGTAACGGACACCGGGGCGGTCACCGGTATCGAAGTTGGTATCGATGATTCCCGAGCCACCGCTGCCGCCATCGATTTTCCAGGAGATCTGACGGGTATTTCCCTGCTGGACGACTCGCAGAGCCAGGCCTGTCCCGACTCCCCACAGGTGCATCCCAGAGGCCTGCTGGTTAGCCCACAGGAAGCCGCCATTGTATGCGCCCGCATCGGCTTCATCCACCCACATGTCATAAGGGTAGCTGTTATGAGGATTGCCTTGAGGCGCATTTGAGAAATTTTTGACCACATCGAAAACCTGAGTTCCTGCCAGACCGGGGGATGCCCCCAGAAGACCCAAAAGGACAGTGATGATGACCAGCCGGACTACGTTCATTGTTTATCAGCCTCCTTTGCTGTTTGATGACCCTCGAATGCGGTTGGCAAGCCTGCGAACAATGCATCTCCCAGGGTGTCCTTCCAATTGCTTCAGACCATGCGATGGTGGAGTTGTGCAGAATCAGGGAGCCGGTTATTTCCTCATCGCCAGATCTTTCCGGAAAAAGACTAACTCTATCGATAGTCTCTGTCCAGAATCGGAATTTGTGACTGATTTTATCATACCGTATCGGAACAGTGTCAAGCAGAATTTTTCTGCGGGTCATTTCAGGAAGGCCCCCAGCGGACAGTATCGCCGTAGCTGACAGTCCCATTGGTCGGGGAATAGATAAATCCCAGGCGGGTGGCTTCGGGGATGCTGAGGACTGTAGCCCACTCACCATTGCCATCGAGTGTATCGGGACCCTTCCCCACCAGGTTCCAGGCTCCCAGGAAACGCATTCCCCCGCCGCCGGCCACCGACTGCCACCATCCCCCACAGAAAATATAGGAGCCATGTTTGACCGGGTACTCCCATTCCTCAGGGCCGAAAGGATCGACCGGAATCATCTTGAGATAGGCGGTGGGCGTGGTCAGTTCGAAATAGCGTGAGAGCAGTTCATCCTTGGCGCCACGTGTCCATCTGTTGTTGCCGGGATATTCGCGGTAATCCCCACGGTACATTTCGAGCGCCACCGCGATGCTTTTGAATTCGGAGTAGTTCCGTGTCAGCTTGGCCCTGATTTGAGCTTCGAGGAAATTGGGCAGAGCGATCGCGATCAGGATCAGGATGATGGCGATCACGATCAGCAGTTCGATTAAAGTGAACCCGCGATTTCGGACTCCCACTATCCGCCTCCTTTCATGACCCCCGAATCACTCTATCGATAGTCTCTGGAAATGGCAAGCTCTTTTCCTGTGTCTGCTCTAATTTTTCTGGGAATAAGGCAGATCTGGAAGGCTTTTGCACTGCAGCACACTATCTTTGGAACCTGGGAGGCTGGACGCTTCTTTTGCTGGCTGAAAAATAATCCTCGAATTTTGCTTGACAACACGGATGGCTGGTTTTACAGTCTTAGTGTATCGATACTGCTGAAAGCCACCCGGTGAACCGCAAGGAAAGAAATGAGATGGAGAAGCAGACTCGAAACTACATCATCCTGGGCCTTCTCGCAGTCGCATTAGCTGGCTTCGCATATCGCATGTACTCCCGCTGGGAAGCCATTCAACCCCCTCCGAAGTTCAATGTGATTCTTTTTGAGTGCAAGCGCTGCGGCAAGGAATCGGTTTACCCGCAGACCATGATCGCGCGCCCGGTTTGTGCTTACTGTGGCAATTTTGAAGGGGAGATTCGCCGAGAGATGCGGGCGGCGGGAAAAGGTGGCAGCAGTCCCGCCGGAAATGGATCCTGATCGAGGGTCTGTTCCATGAAGCCAGGAAAGGAAGGCATTGGGAGGATGAAAGATATGAGATTCAAGGGGCACTCCGGTTTCACCCTGATCGAGCTGCTGATCGTCATCGCCATCATCCTGATCCTGATCTCGATCGCCCTGCCCAACTTCCTCGAAGCTCAACTGCGTGCCAAGGTGACCCGAATGAAGGCCGACATGCAGGCCATGCACACCGCGATTGAAAGTTACCAGGTCGATTACCGGAATTACCCCTGTTCAGCGGTGGATCTGTATACCTGCAAGCGCAAGTGCCAGTATGGAGTTTACACCACCGGAGATGGACTGCGTGTGATTACAACCCCGGTCCGTTATATCGTCCGGGTTCCAGTTGACATCTTCAATCCCTGTGAAGACCTGAGCTGTTTCCCCGGAGAAAAATCACTGCTGTGGACCACAAAACCCGCCTGCAAAGGAACACCGGACTGGAATATGGTTCCCAACAATGGGTGGGGAATCGGCAGCCAGGGTCCGAATCAGGTCTGGGATTTTGCATTCGGACCGGGGTACCAGGTGGATGCCATGTATGTTTATTCGCCCACCAATGGGACAGTGAGTGTGGGTGATGTGCTGGCCTATGGCCCCTGATCGAGCGTGACTCGATCGTACAGGCAGAATGTGCCAGGAGACAAACCCGGCAGCAGGCGCCATCTGGCCATGACTGGAATTCCCCGATCCGGAACTCAATTCATGCAGTTTCCACTCTCCATGGTAATCATTGCAGCCGCCCTGCTGGGTGGTTTTGTCCGGCCGGCGGAATCGAAGACGACTCTGCAGGTTTGGCACTGCTGGAGTGACCGCAACGGGCAGGAGGCCTGGGCGGCGATCCGTGATGGCTTTTGCTCCCTTCACCCTGGCATCGAAATCGAACTGCTGGTGGTTCCCTGGAACAATGCTCAAAAGCTGCTGACAGCCATTGTCGGTGGAGTTCCACCGGATGTGACCATGATCGACCGTCCGATCATGTCGCAGTGGGCCTCTCGAGGGGCATTGGTGCCATTGGATGATCTGATCGAACGCGACCAGCTGGATGGCGGGCAGTTTTTCAGGCACACCTGGGAAGAAACATTCTATGATGGGCACCACTGGGTTCTCCCATTCAACACCGATGCGCGTGCGCTTTTTTACAACAGGAAGTTTTTTCGGGAAGCAGGGCTGGATCCGGAAAAGCCTCCCAGGACCTGGGATGAGCTGAAGAGATATTCCGATCAGCTGACAGTTTTGGATGCCAAGGGAAAAATTCAAAGGCTCGGGTTTGCACCGCTGGTTTCGGCATCAGGCTTTGGGACTGCGGGGCTTGAAACCTATGCCTGGCAGCTGGGAGGGGAATCAATTTCAGCCGATGGCACACGCGTGACGATGAACACAAAGGAGTGGCTCCAGGCGCTGGAATGGGCCATTGATTTTGTGGATCAGTATCCAGGAGGGGGATTGAAGGGCCTGCTGGGCTCCCTCGGGGATACCGGAGCCTATGGGCAGGATCCCTTTATTACAGGCAAGATTGCCATGTGGGAGCAGGGCTGCTGGTATCTGCGCACCCTCCGCAAATATGGCCCGGATGTGGATTTCGGCCTGGGTGATATCCCGATCCCGGAGGGAGGGAAAGTCACTTTCCTTTCAGCAGGTTATTCGCTGGGGATTCCCAAAGGGTGCCGCAACATCGAGGCTGCCTGGAAGTTCATCAGTTACTGTGTTTCCCAGGAAGTTCAGGAGAAAGTTATTCCATTGGTCGAAGGCATTCCGGCGAATCGTGCTGCAGCCCACTCCGACTACTACATGCATGATCCCGCCTGGCGTTTTTTTATTGACAGGATGGAGTTTGGAAAACATCGACCGGTCATTCCTGTCAACAGCCTCTGCTATAATGAAGCTCTGCGAGCATCGGAGCTTGCGATCAGCAGGGTCAAAAGCCCCCGCCAGGCGCTGGATGATTCCAATGCCAAGGTTCAGCAGGAGCTGGATCGATACACACAGGCTGCCCAATATCCGCTCATTGACTGGAAACTCATCATTCGGGGATTCGCTGTCATCCTGATTGCTGGCGCATCCGCCCTGCTGCTTCTGCTTTATCGTTATTCCAGATCCCGCTTAAAAATGCGCGAGGCGTTTGGTGGTTATGTCATGGCATCCCCCTGGCTGATCGGCCTTTCTGTTTTTGTGGCGGGTCCGATCCTCTGCTCGCTGGTTTACAGCCTGTGTGATTACCAGGTTCTGACTCCAGCAAGATATCTCGGACTGTTGAACTACAAAAGGCTTCTGTTGGAAGATGAACTGTTTTTAAAAAGCTTATTCAACACTCTTTATTACACAGCCTTTTATGTTCCGCTCTCCATCATCGGGGCTTTGTCGCTGGCGCTGCTGCTGAATTCCAAGGTTTCTGGCATCCGTTTTTACCGGACAATTTACTACACCCCATCGATTGTTTCCGGCATAGCAGTCTGTGTGCTGTGGATGTGGCTGCTCAATCCGGAAAGCGGGCTGATCAACCATTTTCTGGAACTTATCGGGATCCCTGGCCCCTTGTGGCTGCAGGACAGAAACTGGTCCAAGCTGGCCATTGTCCTGATGAGTTTATGGGGAGTGGGTGGAGGGATGGTCATTTTCCTGGCCGGTCTGCAGGGGATTCCTTCGACCCTCTATGAAGCCGCGCGCATCGATGGCGCGGGTTGGTGGCGCTCGTTCCTTCATGTCACAATCCCAATGCTGACACCGACCCTGTTCTTTTGCCTGATTGTCGGCTTCATCGGTGGGTTCCAGATATTTACACAGGCCTATGTCATGACCGATGGAAAGGGTGGTCCTGCTGATTCGACCCTGTTTTATGCGCTCTATCTGTTCCGCCATGCTTTTGAATATTTCAACATGGGATATGCTTCGGCACTGGCCTGGGTTCTTTTCCTGGTGGTGCTTGCAGTCACAGTCTTTCAAATGATACTGGCTAAACACTGGGTGTATTACGAGGGGCGTGGGCGCTGATGGCCATTTTTTTCAGCAGGCGGACGACAAATCAGATCCTCCTCCATACGGTCCTCCTTGCTGGATGCTTCATCTTCATGCTGCCGTTTTTCTGGATGCTGAGCACTTCATTAAAAAGCGATGCTGAGATGTTTTCCTCTGCCTGGATTCCCGACCCGGTCCAATGGAGCAACTACACCGAGGCTCTTTCAGCCATCCCTTTCCTGCTCTATCTGAAGAATACACTTTTGATTACGGCATGGAGCATCATTGGCACTGTCTTTTCATCGGCTGCAGTGGGTTATTCATTTGCACGGGTGCGCTGGCCGGGGCGCGACCTGATGTTCGGCATCACGCTGGCCACCATGATGATTCCGCCTCAGGTAACGATGGTCCCGGTTTTCATGCTGATGAGATCTCTCGGATGGTTCAACACATTTCTGCCATTGGTGATCCCGTCTTTCCTGGGAGGATCGGCCTTCTTTATCTTCCTGATGCGGCAGTTCTTCATGACACTTCCTGTCGATCTTGAGGATGCAGCCAGGGTGGATGGCTGCGGGATACTGAAAACTTTCTGGGTCATCATGCTGCCGCAGGTCAAACCCGCGCTTGCGACAGTCGGCATATTTACATTCATGGCATCCTGGAATGACTTCATGGGGCCTCTTATCTATCTCGCCGAAGAGGACAAATACACACTCGCTCTGGGTTTGCAGTCATTCCTCACAGAAAACCTTGCTGTCTGGAATCAACTAATGGCATTTTCCACTGTGCTTCTGATTCCATTGCTGATTCTGTTTTTCATCGCTCAGAAATACTTTATTGAAGGCATCGCACTTACCGGCATCAAAGGCTAAGGAGAACACTGCATGAAACCCTCTTCGGATATTTACATCATCCCCGCCTCACACCTCGATTATGGATGGGCGGCATCACCCGGGGAATGTTTCTCTTATGTCTCGGAGATTATCCGGATGGCCATCGAGGACATCGAAGAACATCCTGATTTCCGCTTCACCATTGAGTACGCCATCTTCGCGAAACATTTTCTCGAGGTTTACCCCGAATATTTTCCCCGCTTAAAAAGGCTTGTTAAGAAGGGAAAGATCGAGATCTGCCCATCCATGTCTGGATTTATCGAACACTTTATGGATGGCGAAATGGTGATTCATCAGCTGGTCCAAGGGAAAAGATGGATCCGGGAGACCTTTGGTGTCGATCCGGTCACAGCACAGCATACGGACCTGCCGGGACACATCATTCAAATCCCCCAGTTTTTGCTTGGCTGCGGGATCTCTAACTTTGCCTACTCGAGGTACCACCCGCCCGTACCGCTGCATCGCTGGCGTGCACCGGATGGTTCAATTGTCACTGCCTGTTGCCACCAGCATACTGCGCTGGATAAGCCCTGTTCCTGGGAAGGTTATGGATGGGGGTGGCTGAGATTTGTCGCTGTCAGCGACATGCAGGAGACTTTCGATAAACTCCCACCCGAGATTCTTAAGAGCCGCAGCTTCTGGCCGTCAACAGACCAGCCGATTCTGATGGGCTGCGAATCGGATCTCCAGCCATCTGATCCATTGATGATCGACCGCATCCGCCAGTGGAATGAGAAATATCCAGTGGATCCGATTCGCATCGGCACCATCTCCGATTTCTTTCGGCATGTTGAAAATGAAAAGCTTCCAATCTATCAGGGAGAGGCGCCTTATGCCTTCTTTGCGCTCCCTGCCCTTTATACCGAATCAGCACAGGAACTGCGTGCCGCTGAGAACTCTCTCGCTGCTGCATCGAAGTGGTCAGCCTTTCAGCAGGCGCGTCATATCGGACGATCCCAACACCAACGTATCGATCGAGCCAAAGATCAGCTGGCGCTTCCCCATGACCATAACACCGGTGGTCGGCGAGGGGAAATCAATGACCTCGAGCGGTATAAAGATGCTCTTCATGCACGGCTCGAAGGAGAATCCATCCTCCAGGAAGCAGCGATGGCATTTACAGTCAATATCGACTTTAGATCTCAACCACGGGATTCATATCCGATTGTCGTTTTCAACAGCAACAGCTGGACACGGAGTGATGTTGTGGAGATCTATGTTGAGGTCCCGGCTGCCGGTGTTAAAAGTGTCCGCCTGACTCATCCATCCGGCCGGAAGATTCCCTGCCAGATCATTCGCAAAGAGGAGAGCGTTAAATATGGCTGGTCAAGACTCTATCTTCTCTTTGTTGCAGTCGATGTTCCACCGCTGGGATATTCGACTTATTACATGTCCTGTTCAGAATCCCCGGACAAAACAAAATCGGATTTAACCATTTCAACAACACGTTTACGCAACCGGTTCTTCGACATCCGGCTGCGCAATAACAAGATTACATCCATCAAATGGAATGAAATTGAGCTTTCCAGGAAATCAGCCTTTTCATTCAATGAAATATTCCAGGTCGAAGACAAAATGGATAATACCGAGGCGCCTCCCTGGGCGATTGACGACAACTATACGGGAAAGAAATGGAACGGTGATATCTTTAAAGCGGAAGTTGTCGAAAGAGGGCCTGTGCGCTTGATACTGAGGCTTTCCGGCAAAATCAGAGAGAGTACGTTTACCCAGGACATCATTCTGTATGCCCAACTCGAACGCCTCGACTTCATTCACAATATCAACTACAAGCCTGAGCCGGACTCTCAAACAAGGATCTCCTATCCATTCTCGATCAACGGAGCGACTGCGACTTACGAATCTCCCTATGCGGCAGTCCGGATGGAGGATGATGAAATGCCTGGAACATTTCGTGGACATGGGGAGCGCTGGGTCCAGAAATGGATTGACCTGTCAAACACCGATTTCGGGGTGACCCTGGCAACCCGACAGATTTCACATGCCATTCAGCAAGATTCAATTGAGCCGATTCTTCTGCGTACCTTGAGGGATTGTGGAACCATTTTTTATCACAAAGAACAAAACAAACCATATTCGTTTTCTTTTTCACTGACTCCACATCTCGGGAGGTGGAGAAAAGCGGGAACTCATAAAAATGGATGGGATTATAACAGCCCATTATATGCCTGCACCATGACAACCTGCTTTCCCATCAAGCCGATCCGCCGGAGCCGCTTTCTGCCTGAAGAAGAATCCATGTTTCATATCAACTGCGACAATGCAGTGATCACTTCTGTATCCGGGACAGCTGAACCTGGAGTGATTCTCATTCGTGTAGTCGAGTATTATGGAAAATCAAAACTGGTGGTGATCAAAACCGGATTTCCAGTCGAGTCCGCAACCGAAGTCAATCTCCTCGAAGAGGCGCTCTCTGAACTTGAAGTCCGTAATTCCAGCATCTCTCTCCCATTGAGGAAGAATGCGATCCATACCATCAGGATCCGGATGAAATCATGATTAATTATGAACGCTGCCTTTCGCTTCCACTATTTTTCGTTATTTCTATGGTTTTTATTCCCTGTGTGCCAGGTGAGAATTCCAATCAGATATTTTCAATGGATGGCGCCAACTGGGCGGGTGATGCCTGCACAGCTGGAGGAATCGACATCGGCCTGATTGGTGATGGCAGCTGTATCGTTGTCTCCGGCAATAACGACATGAATTACCCTGCTGCAATTGACTATCATTTTACCATCGACGACAGGTTTTCTCAGGCAAAACAGATTGAGTTCCAGATCGGTTACCGTGCAAATGCCATGCAGTCTCACTCCGGCCAGGTATTTCTGAATGGCACGCTTCTAGCTGCGATCGATGCTTATGGTGATCACGAGGAATTGAAGATATGCCGGGTCATTGTAGATGCTGCTTCAGTCAATCTGAGTAGCGGCACACACACCTTTCGTTTTTCAGCGGGCAAAACTGATAACCAGTGGAATTATTTCCAGGTCGATGCAGTGCGGATTGCGGTACAGAATTCATCCTCATTAACCGGAGGTATCAGTATTCCTTATGAGCTGTTCCCACTGAGTGATGGGAACTGGATTGGTGATGGCGGGACATGGGGAGGGTTGGATCGCGGTGCTGATATGGATTCCGATCGAGCGGCAATTGTCGTTCAACAGAGTGGCAGGACCTATCCATCCAGTTATGAAATCGACCTTTTCCTCAAATCGGATTATTCACGATTCAATGTTCAATTCTCAGTGGCGTTCCGTCGCAATCAGCGCATGGCGAGCCGTGGTCTCATTTTCTGGGATGGAAAACCCATTCTTTCCTGTTCACCCCATATTGATTCTTCATCAATCAACTATGTCGATTCCATTCTCGATTTCGAATCGATTCTACTCCAGGAATCAGAACACGATTTTTCATCAGGCAGACATCGATTGTCTGTGAAAGTTGAACCATCTGCTCATTCCGATGGAATGTTTCAGGTGGATTCCATCCTGATTGAAGGTATCCCACGAAAAGAACCTGGACTTCGGTTTTATCTCGACGAGTCCTCTTTTGAAGTTGATGGTGTAGTCGACGGCATTCATCAGCAGGCGCTGAATCATTTTATTCAGGCAGTCCGCGGGCTTGGATTGTCCACTTTCAATGTCTTAAATACTCATGTACCAGGATCAGCGCGAATTATAATCGCTTGCGGCGAACAGGCCTATTCTCTGCTTCCTTCCCACCATGGAGATCAGATGCAGGCAGGCTTGCTTAAAAAGACAGACAGCCTGCAACGACAATCCTACTGTCTTTCATTTGCTGCGAGTGGCAATGAAACTGAACTGATTGCAGCCAGCTCAGCTCCTCTGGGGTGTGTCTATTCAATATCGGACCTGCAATTGCGATTGAAGAAAGATGGAGAGAGAGTTTACCTCGACTTTCCAGAGTGGCGTTCAGAGTCATCTTCCAAATTTATACTGGAGATTCCTTCAGTTGAAGACCGTGGGGAATACTTGAATATTGGCTACAACTTCAAGGATATCACACCGCATGAGTGGAACACCGAGAGATGGCATCAATACATTGATATGCTGGTGCTGGCACGCCTGAATCGACTCTATTTTTATATCTGGAATGATATCTATACGATGTACCCGGGATCTGAGTTCAGCAGGAATTCATTAAACCTCCAGATTCATGAAAATATCAGGGAAGCGATTGACTACGCCCATTCCCTTGGGTTGGATGTAACCTACATGATCTGTCCGACCTATTTTCCGGCAGACATCTGGCAAAAGCATCCGGAGATGCATGCTGAGATTGAATATGTCGCACATGGATTTCCTGCAGTATGTCCGAATGCGCCGGGTGCCTGGGAAATGATGAAGGATATCTATCGAAGTGAAATGCAATGGTTTTCAAAAACGGATGCACTTCAGATCTGGTTTTATGATCCTGGTGGCTGCTGGTGTGAAAAGAATGGCTGTCGTCATAATCAGGCTGCCATTTTAGCCCGGCAATTCAATGAATTCTCACAGATGTTCAAAGAGCTCAATCCTGCTGCACGATTTGAATTCAACATCTGGCCTATCTGGCTCTGGGAACACAATATGAAAATCGACTACCGCAAGGATCTCTCCTTGAATATAAAGAGTTACTTTTCAGACCAGTATAATTCCATCAGCGCGGTCGGTGCTCCCGACAACGATACAACTCTCCCTCTCCTCGAAAAGGAACTCGGGTACCGCACATCCGCATTCATTTTCGGAACCAATCCTGAAAATGGATATATATTCCTGATGCCAAACTTATCTCTAATTTCAGAAGTCAGCCACATGGCAGTCGAGAAGGGTATCGATTCAGCATTCGGCCACCGTCTTGAAGCTTGGACACGATATCCAAGCACTTTTTTTATGGGTCAGCTGCTGTGGAGTCCTGAGGCAACCCATGAGCATGTTGTGAACCGTTTTGCATCCTGGGTCACAGCCGATCCGGAAAGTGCGATAAAATTGTCAGAGGCTATCCTGCTGCTGGACAAATTCACTTATGAAGGGGCTGACCAACAAATCGGCCTTCGAATGAGTGATCTTGCCTTTGAGGCTTTCGACAGGCTGGACACTCCGCAAGCGCAATTATTTGAATATATTCCCTCCATGTTGAAAGCTCTTTCTGTGATTGGATCCTCAGTGGGTGTTGACGACAACTCCTGTTTAACAGCGGCAGTCGAAATGTTCAGGGATGCTCTCAGAAGTTCTGCGACCTTATCTCCATTTGAAGCGAACAGCAAGTATCTTTTCGAAAAGTATCGTGGCTTCCTGATAAAAGGATCAAGAAAATCACCTTTCTGAAACTGCCAACGATTGCTCAACCTGCTGCCAATCAACGACTAGGGGGCATCTTATGAACTACATCAATAAATATCAGGCATGTATCCTGCATCTTTGTCTATTGTTCCTGTTTGACTGCGCGAACAGCTGCGCAGATGTGGTCGCCCATCAATTCAAATATGCGACATATCCACAGAACCCAGCCAACATTGCAAAGGATAAACAGGTTGATGACAAACTACACTTATTTGCAGGGATGGGAGACCAGGATGATTGGGGGTATGGCATTGCGGGCGCATTCCTCACAGTATCGAACCAGATCATCATCGATGTGACGACCCAGGGTGCTTTCAAGACTGTGGATAATAATTCCTTTGCCGGTTTTATGGTTGACTTCAAGACGCCTTCGGGATACCTGAAGCGTGTCGCTTATGACCTTAAAGGCCTTTCAGATAAACGCACTGATTTTATACCTTCCTGGGGGAAAGGTGTTCAACCCGATCATGTTGTTCATACTGATGCAGAGACTGGACGAAGTCTGACAATCGATTTGTCCAGAGAGGCTCCAATCGGCTGGAATGGACAAATCTGGCTGAGCACCATGGTTGAGAATTCGGGGAAGGGATCTTCTCTTGAGATCCGTTTATCCGGCATTACCTTTCAACCAACCACTGATGCCCCTGCGGATATTACGCCCTTTTCATCTGAAGGAATTAAATGGAAACAGATCCCGATCCATAAAATGAATGTTATTGCCAGTAATTTGACTTCCCCGCAGCGTATGGCACTCGATCACCTCTCAATGGCCATACCTGCGACACTCGCCGCAAGCAGTACTCCTCAGGCAACTCTGATCATCGCCAGATTTGACCACCTCAGCGAACTTACCGATAGCCAGAGATCAGAAATCCATTCACTGCTCAGCGACCCGACAGGCTGGAAAGAACAGCAGGGATATGTCATACGCCACTACCCTGACCGGAAACAGATCATTGCGACATCACTCGGCGATAAGGGACTGGTAAACGCCATAGCCCACCTTCAGCGTTCCCTGATCCTCATGCCGGAAGTAGCGATCGCACTCGAAAAAGATGTCACTGTCGAAAAGCCTGAAACTGAAGAGCGTGGCATTTACATCAACATCGGATATGGATTGTCATCCGGCCCGATAACACCCGACAACTGGAATGAGCAAGAGTGGGAATCTTTTATCGACCAGCTTGTTCTGGCTCGAGTGACATTCTGGTCTTTTTTTCTGTGGACAGAAATCGAGCATATCTATCCTGATACGACACAAACTGAATGGAAATCAAAAAATGAGCATGTATTCAGGATGCTGCGCCATGCCATCGACTACAGCCACCGTCGTGGATTGCGTGCTGTTTATCTGTTTACGCCGACAAACATACCTTCCGATATGATCCAGAGGCATCCCGAATGGGCAACGACAATCGAGTATACCAACCATGCTGGAATCTGCTCCCGTATCAATGATGCATACCACATGGCCAGGATTGTTCATCAATATCAGATGCAGTATTTCGATGAAGCAGATGAATATGACATTGCCTTTTATGATCCGGGTGGCTGCATGTGCGAAGAATGCCGTAAAGGGTCTATTCAATGCAGGGAGCTTATAAAGCAAACAAGAGATTTTTCAGAGATCAGGGATCGGGTGAACCCTGGTGCTCGTTTCGGATTCTGGACCTGGGCAGTCTGGCGGTATGAACGGATTCATCATTATTCTTTGAGAGACTGCCTGTTGCCGGAAATTGCGAAGGCATTATCTGGCCAAACACAGAATGTCGTGGTTATTGACAGCTTCCATGGGGATGAGGGAAGCACTCCTTTCTTTGAACAGGCGAAAGAGCTGAACTTTCGCACAAGCAACTTTGTGTACCAGACCAACATCGAAGATGGGCATGTATTCCTCCTGCCCTTGCTGGACTTTCAGCAGAAATGGGCTCAAATGGCTCAGTCCAACAGAATCGACGAATCATTCCTGATGATCATGGAAGTAGCATCTAAGATGCCGATGGCCGCATTTGGTGCCGAATATTTCTGGGATGCCGATCTACGGAAAGAGACTGTCGTCGAACGTTACGCTCTGCAGTTGACTCATCAGCTCGATGCAGCGAGCCACCTGCGGGACGGGTTCCTCTGGCTGGACGAGCTGACATACAAGGGTGCCACCGGAAATGATGATTTCAACAATGTCATCCATCAGATGTCGGCTTCGTTCGACATGGCTTTTGAATTATTACCTGCTGAAAAACGGACGCAGCTCCAATATCTGCTCACCACCGCAAGGGTGTACAAACTGCTCGCTCAGGCCGCACAGCCACGGTCCAGCGGCGACACACAGCTGTTTGATAAATATAAAGCAGAGTTTATCGAACTGACACGCCAGGATCCCCTGTTTCTCCACTTCAGCCAAAATGCAGCGCCTCTCTTTTTCGATCGAATGGTCGGATGGGTCAGCAATGGGTTCCGGAACGGGTACTTCTGAGTCTGTATTGATGGTCATCGAAGAATCTGCGATCAGCCGCCGTTATGCGACATGCATCTTTTCAATGCACCATCGTGTATCACGCAATGCCCATCCCATGACTACCGATGCACCGCACGAAACCCTGTCGTCGTTCCACGATCCAGAGGATTGAGCCGGTCGCGTGAAGCTGAGCGAATCCTGAAAGACAGAGAGCCCCAGTTCCCCCCTTTGATGACACGGTTCTCGCCTTCGAAAGTCTCTTCTTCAAAAGTATATTTGATGTGATCCCCATTCCGGTTGACTGGATCCTTCGCTGGAGAAACAGAGAAGTAATTCTCTCCATATTCATCGAGGCACCATTCGCCGGCATTCCCGGACATATCGTACAGCCCCCAGGCATTCGACTTCAGGCTGCCAACCGGGGAAACCGATGCATATTCATCGGTGCAGTCAAAGCCGGACCCTTTGACTTCAAACAAGGCTTCCATGGACGAATCAGCCACATTGGCGTATTCACAGGTTTGCTCGAATCCAGGGTCATCCCCCCAGTAGCAACGGGCAGTGGTTCCGGCACGGCAGGCATACTCCCATTGGGCTTCGGTTGGAAAAGCAAGCCCAGCCCAATCGAGGAATGCCTGGCAATCCTTCCAGGAGACCTGGATGACCGGGTAGTCCTCCCCCAGATAGGGGGATCCGGCGACGACCGGTTCACGCCAGTACAAACCCTCGAACACAAGCCATTTAAGCCCATTCCAGGCGAACCCCTTGCCTGCCTCTTCAGCGGTGGTTTTGTAGTCGGTTGCATCGATAAAAGCGCCAAACTGTTTATTTGTAATTTCATAACGGCCCATCCAGAACCCCCGTGTCAGAGTGACTTCATGCTGTTGTTCATCCTCCTGATGCCCATCCTCACTCTCAGGGCTTCCCATTTGAAATTTTCCTGGTTCGATCCAGACCAGATCGCAGGTCTCGCCACTGTCTGCAAGCGGATAGCGCCAGATGCAGCCATTCTGCCGTTTGGGTGGAGTCTCGGCGGAATCCCAGACTCGCACCTTTCGGCCATGGGGGTCTTCTTCCTCGAGCCAGCCCTCTTCGGTCACATTTTCAGCGGTGCTGTAGTCGGCCGGGAGCGGGACAGCCAGCTCGACATACTCCTCTTCACCGGCTTCGACAGATACCGCAATGCCCACTTCGACAGGTTTGGGGAGACGCGGCAGGCGAATGCTGAAACCGGCATAACCGCCAACCGGGGCTTTGAATTTGAATTCACCCTTGCGGTTGGTGCGATCGCCGGCCTCGGTTCCCGCCAAAGTCACCTCGGCTCCCGCCAACGGCTTTTTGTCTGCCTGGTCGATCACCACTCCGGAGAGATCCCCTTCGGCTCTCTTCTGTGACACCAGAATGAAATCGCCTTCCCCATCCATGATTCTGCTTTGAGGAGTCTGATTTTCGAGGTTGATATCCCGCATGAACTGCCCCAGCTCACTGGCGCGGATATAACCATCTTTATTGAGATCCGCGACACCGCTGCTGAGCGCTTCCAGAATTTTGGCGGTAAAAAGGCCATGGCCGAGGTGGGCTTCCTCACGGGCTTTCTGGTTTCGGGTGCCCGCAGTGAGAATCTGGCAGACACTCAATTTAAGGGCATCCAGAACCGGTGCCGGAATGGAGCGGTCGCTGGCCAGCAGGCCGGAATAACACGCATCCGCCATGAACAGGATATGGCGGGCCGGAATCAGGTTCCGCCAGGTTTTGATGTCCTGCATGGGAATGCAGGACTGGTAATACCCGGCAATATCCGGAGGGCCCTCCAGCTCGATCGAGGCATCCTGCGGGATGAGAAATCCCATCTCTCCGCCATTGGGCAGATCGACAGTCTGCCCATGGCCGCTGTAGTAGATCAGGACAGCATCTTTGGATGAAACCCGGTTGGATTTAAAAAAGTCCGCCACCGCCGCAGTGATTCCCTGGCGGGTCGCATTGTCTCCAAGCAGGGTGCGGGTATCATGAAAAGCATATTTTTCGCGCAGAATCTGAGCCATGGCTTCGGCATCCGCTTCGGCATAGGACAGGTCCGGGATGGAAGAGCTCTTGTAGTCGTTGATCCCGATGCAGAGGGCATGAAGATTGGAGTAGTAGCCTTCTGGAAGTCCGGGGGGGCTGTCACCCGGCTTGAGCTGAATGCCCCGGTCCTCGGCGCACACTGCGGGGAGAAGGAGGAGGATGGCCAGAAAAAGAAGGCCTTGAATAACAGGCGAGGATCTATTCTGCATCATGGCAATAAATATTTCTCAGGAACATGCTGATGAGGATTATACGCCGGATCCGGAAAAGAGGGGACAAAGATTTTTTTGGAAGAGATTCGGGCAATCCCCTGCCAAATCCGCCTCGAGAAGGATACTACCAATACAAAATAAAAACCCCTAATATCATTTCACAGATCTTGAAATTAAATGATGGCAGGCTTGGAAGGGAGGGCATTCCTCCCTCGTAAAATGATTTTGGGAGCAGACAATCTGAAATGAAAAGAAATCTCATTACTGGGGGGGCGGGATTTATCGGGAGCCACCTGTGCGAGCTTCTTCTGGCCCAGGGAGAATCGGTGGTTGTCCTGGATAACCTTTCAACTGGAGATTACCGTCATATCGCTCCCCTTGAATCCCATCCCGGTTTCACCTGCATTGTGGATGAAGTTCAGAACGATGCACTGATGGAGCAACTGATCCGGGACTGCGACTGCATCTACCACCTCGCAGCCAGTGTGGGAGTCCGCCTGGTGATCGAACGGCCCACCGAGTGCCTGGTCAACAACATCATCGGAACAGAAGTTGTTCTGCGGTATGCCTGCCGTTACCGCCGCCCGGTTCTCATCACTTCTACCTCGGAAGTATATGGCAAGAGCAACAAAACTCCATTCAGTGAAACCGATGACAGCATTCTCGGGCCAACCTGCAAATCCCGCTGGGGGTATGCAGCCAGCAAAGCGATCGATGAGTTTTTGGCGCTTGCCTATTTCGAAGAGAAGCTCCTGCCGGTGGTGATCGTCCGATTGTTCAATACTGTCGGGCCGCGCCAGACCGGCCGATATGGCATGGTCATTCCCAACTTTGTCCAGCAGGCAATGAAGAACGAGCCGATTACAGTTTTTGGAGATGGAAAGCAGACACGTTGTTTTGCCCATGTCAAAGATATTGTCCCGGCGATGGAGAAACTTCTGGCACATCCAGAGGCCCGTGGAAAGGTATTCAACCTGGGGTCTCAGGAAGAGGTCACCATCATGGAGCTAGCCGAAAGGATCATTGCTTTGACCGGGTCGAAATCCGAAATCCGCCTGATCCCTTATGCCGAGGCTTATTCGGAGGGGTTCGAGGATATGCTGCGCCGGGTCCCGGACTTGTCGAAAACCAATGCCCTCATCGGGTATAAGCCGAAACTTAATCTCGACAACATCATCCAGGATGTGATCAAGAATTTTATTTAAAAAACCACTTTCATCAAATAAAACAAACCCATGAGCAAGCCTATGGAAGGCCAGAAGCAAGAGACTTATAAACTAACTGTTTCTGTAATTATTGTAAACTGGAATAGAGCGAAAGATGTTGTCAATGCTCTGCTCTCTTTGCGTGCACAGACCCATCCCCCTCACGAAGTGATTGTTGCTGATAATGGCAGCACCGATGGTTCCTGCGATATCATAAAGCGGGATTTTCCTGAAGTTTCCCTGATCGAGATTGGCACAAATCAGGGGGCTTGTTTTGGGCGGAACCTTGGAACCGAATATGCAAAATCTGACCTGATATATTATATTGATGATGATATCACCCTGGATGAACACTGCATCGAGGAATTTGTGCAGGTATTCGAGAGGTATCCACAAATCGGAGCAGTCCAAACCACAATCTTTGACCCATGGACCGACCCAAACCTTCCTTGTGAGCCGATTCTAAAATATTGTCCCCACCCACGGGAAGGATCTCTTGCGATCCGCCGCCACCTCCTACCACCTAAAGCTTGGCCGGAGCATTTCAACCGCCAAGCGGAAGGCCCTTGGATCACTCTCTACCTTTATAACCTCGGGTATGAGTCAATTTTTTGGGGCGCTGGAAAAACCTACCATCATTTGGCTCCCGGGGGAGAGCGAGATAAAATCCGCTTTTTCTTTGCACGCAATTCTTTCCTGACATATTACCAGCGCATGCCGCTTCTCCTGGTACTTCCCATTACAATCTATAAAATTTTACGGACCTTAGTGGCCGTCCGTACATGGAAAGACCTCAAAACCTGGTTGACCGCCATCGGGGATGGATTGCTTAAAATATTCACCGGAAAAGCTCCCAGGAACCCAATTTCCATGAAGGCAGCGAAAAAATATTTTCATGCGGTCAGGTATCAACACCAACCGATACCGGATGCGGTGGTGAGGAGCTTGGCTGAACAGCCTTCTGCGGCGAATGATATTTCAGATAGCTAAGAGAAAGTCCCAAAAATATCCAGAACAGAGCGGATATTCTTGAAAGTTTGAGAATATCCGAACCTGCCAGGGAGTGGAAACACACTGCCAGAAAACCAACCAGGAATCCACGAATCACCATCTTTTCCCTTATCTCAACAGATTTTTTCTGGGCATTCCATAATTCATAAAAAAGACAGGCAAGGAAAAGCAGAAAGAGAGATAAACCAACCAGGCCTGTTTCAGACAGAACAAGGCAGTAGGTATTGTGGGGCTCATAAGGCCCAACCTCTCCATTGTACATAATGGATTCCTGGAGCACCGACGATTTGAGGACGAACCGGAAATCGCCACCCTGACGCTGGAAATTGGATTCAACACCCGCACCGAAAACCGGAGCATCCCGAAAAATCATCCAGGACACAATCAGCCCCCGCTCCCGCCAGTTGGTGGATGCATCCTTCACTTTCCCGAGCCTTTCGAAATTCATTCGGCTGAAGAATACCACCAGCAAGGCCAAGGTTCCGATTATGAGCACAGAATTCATCAGGAATCTGGCCCTTCTTACCCGGATGAATATAAAACTCAAAAAAAGGACCACCACCAGCATCAGGAGGGTGGTTCTCGAGGAGGTAAACAGGCACCCGAGTGAAAGGATCGGAATCCCCAGCCCACAGGCAATCCGCTGCCACTTTTTTTCAAAGCCGGCCATTCCGGAAAACATCAGGGGGAGGACCATTCCAAAATAGGCCCCGATTACAGTCGACACACCCAGGGGAAGCACCCCACGGCGTTCGCTGTCGGTTTCGTACACCACATAACGCCAGCCCAGGAGGCCATAGATGGATTGGGTTGCAAGCGACTGAAGGGTGACCATCAGGCCCCCCAGCACTGCACAGAAGCAGAAAAAAAAGAGAATCTGGTTGATCTCTTTTCTTGAAAACCGGCAGGCAGGAATCACCAGAAGCGGCGACATCCAGACAGCAATAGAGAGAATCGCCGAAAAGCCCCGAGCGGGATTCTGGTGATAGCCAATGGCAAGTGCAGTGGACAAGACCGCTGCCAGCAGCCAGCCACCCAGCCAGGGAACCACCTTGGGTTGTGGCTGCCTGTGACCCTGGGCAAACATCCGTCCACGCAGCAACCAGACCAGGAACAGACAGACCGGGACAGCCACCTCGGCGAGTGAAAAATCCCATTCAGCGACAGTGAGCACATAAGGCACATAAAAACGATTCGGCAGGAAAACCAGAAAGAAGATCAGGAACCACAGAACCAGAACAGGGAAGCTCGGGAGGTGCGAAAAATCAAAAGCGGCTGCAATCGGCCTTCCAGCGGCATGGCGGGTTGTATCTGTCAGGGTGGTCATTGGGGATCATCCATTGGCATCAGCCACACAATAACCGACAGCAGAAAAATGATTAAGCCCTTTGGGCAGAGGTCCAGAAAGATTTAGAACAGAGCGGAGTGGAAGAAATCCCCCCACTCCGCCTGATTGTGACTGACAGATGAATTTCGCCGCTGAATTTACTTGCTTGAAAGGCGGTTATCCACAGGAACCCCAGCCGGGAAATCGATGGAGAAAGAGGTCTCCGGGGGTTCAAGTGACCAGGATGTGACTTTGTATTCGGTTCGGACCAGCGGCTTCCCATTTTCTGCCTGAGTTTTTACCAGCCCGACCGGGAACCACACCTGACCCGGCAGCTCTTTGTATGTGATTACAGTTTCACTTCCCCTGCCGGATTGCCCCGGAGTGTGGCTGATGCGGACCGGGAGTGATCCCTTGCCTGGATCAAGAGTCATCCGGGTTATCCCTTTTTTGACCAGAATGGTCCCATCCGGTTGAGACTCCACCGATTCGGCATTGAGAATCATTCCATCCGGACCTGCAACATGGGATCTTTCGAGCACCCAGACAATTGGATCGAACATGATCATGGCTCCATCTTTTTCACCGAGGATTTCCCCCTGGATTTTTTCCGAGCCTTCGACTGTCTGCCAATCGGAGACTGTTTCCTCAAGCGCATTGTGAATGGAAGCCGCTTCACTCACCAACGAGGTCAACCTGACTCCATCCCAGGCGAACTGGTGATTCAGAACCAGGGTCTGGCGATTGGCCTGCTCGATATGAGTTTCTGTGAACGAGGTAATAAACTTGTCCTGATTCCACTTACAAGTTCCTTCTCCGGGAAGCAGCACATCGTGACTGGCTGTGATCTTTCCACCAAAGCCCATCTTCTGGCTGTTTTCGAGTTCGGCTGCCCCCAGGGCAGTGACATTATCGGCTGGACGGGTCTGGGTGCACTCAAAGGAAATTGAACCGACTTTGAGAGCATCCAGGGAGGCATTCACCGCTGAGTCGATCTGACTCTTATCGAGCGCCTCACTCCACAACGGCTGAATCATTCCTGCCAGAAGGGCACACATAACCAGAGCTTTCATTGAGTTTGGCATGACCTGAACTTCTCCTTTCGGTTTCCTAATCCTATTTATACACAAAAAAAAAAAATAAAAGCAATTACTTTTAATTATCCCCTCAAACACCTCAAAAAAACGAGGCATTGTTCCCAACTCGAATGATTTCAATGGGATAGATCGATTCATAGATAATTGCAGGCATTTTCAGAAATGATTCCCCACCTTGACCATCGGAAGCTACGAAAAAACGAGGCGGGTGGATTTCAGATAGATGCCAGCACGAAGCCAGCCCCAGCAAACATTGACTCTCAAGGGGGTGGTTGTCTACAATAAGGCACCTCGATGGGGAGTACCGATTCCCCGCTCATGAAAGGATTCAGTCTTGTCGAAACAGCATCCAGCCCCGGCAGCTTCACCCCATGGTGAGGTCAAAGGAAAAGGGGGGAATGGAAAGCATTATCAAGCCTCTCAGGACCCTGCCGCACCACAGTTTCAGGACCCGATTCAGGAGCAGGAGGACCTGCTGGCTGTCGTCCCGGAAGAACCTGCTGTACGGCGCCGGAATCCATTTCGGCCGAGTGGGTTCGGTGGCAGGGTGTTTGATTTTCTAGCCTCGCTCAGACTGGCGGTTCTGCTTTTGACAACCATGGGCCTGGTGTGCATCGCGGGCACCATCTATGAATCCAGCTACACAGCCCGTCTGGCTCAGAGGCTGGTGTACCGGACTCCCTGGTTCGATTTCCTGATCGTCATGATCTTCCTGAATGTGCTGTTCGCCACACTGGCACGTTTCCCATGGAGGCTCATCAAGACTGGTTTTGTGATCACTCATCTGGGTGTGATGACATTGCTCTTCGGTGCGCTGGTATCGCATCGTTATGGAGTTGAAGGGCAGATGATGCTCAATGAAGGGGAAACCCGGGATCGCATTCAACTCTCGACCTCGTTCATTGGGATCCAGAAGATCGGGGATCCAATCCGCCATCGTTTCGATGCAGTCGAGGTGGAATGGGGGCATCCAAGCCCGGAAAAACCCCAGGTCTATGATTTCAAGGATCTGGGCCTGAAAGCCATTGTGACCGGTTTTCTTCCGGACAGCGAATGGGTTGAGGCCTGGAAAGATAACGGCCCGGAGGAAAACCCGGCAATCCATTTCGCTATTGAAAACAGCGGAATGGGCCAGATGGCTGAAGGCTGGCTGGCTCCGAATATGCCTTCATCTCAGAGCATGAATCTGGGTCCGGCATCGATTACAGCGCGTGAAATGCTCGATCAGGCGCATCTGGAACACGAACTTTCTGCGGTTCCCTCCCCTGCCACCAGCGAACTTGGATTTCTCCTGATCAAAGTCAAAAAAGATGGAAGGGTTCAACAGGTCGATGTCCTGCAGGCCATGAAAGCGCCGGTGGTGATCGAGAATACCTCCTGCTCCATCAAGGTGCTTGAGCAGATGAATGCCGCCTATCTCAATGAGAGCGGTGTGCTCGTGAATGATCCCTCCAGGCCATCGAATCCCCTGGTCATCTATGAAGTTTATCAGAACAACGAGCGCATCCTCCCAAGAGAAATTGAATACGCAAACTTCCCGGACTTCGGGATGATGCATGCCCAGGGGGAAGTGGAGTCTCCAGTTGAAGCGACCTATATCCCCGGGAAAAATGCAAAATCATCGAATGCCGAATTTGCTCTGCTGATTGGCCCGGCCGACCAGCTGCACTGGAAGGTCACAACCAGCGCAGGCGAAGCCTCCAGCGGCCCGATCGCCCTGGGGAAAGCCATCCCGATGCCGATGATGACCGCCGGCATGAGCCTGGTGGTCGATCAGTTTTACAAGCGCGCCTGGCGTGAGGAAAATCTGGTGCAGAAGCCGATCAAAAAGGGTGAATTCGGGACCCGTGCCGCCCGCCTGGAGCTGCAGGACCAGAATGGAAACCAGGCCCAGGTCTGGGCCGAAATGTATACTTCCCGCGAGGTCGTTCTGGGTGGGAATCGTTATCAGATACGTTACCAGAACGACGAACAGCCCCTCGGGTTTGCCATCCAGCTCAAAGATTTCAGGCTCCGCCATTACCCCGGCGGGGAGGTTCGCCCGATGAGTTATGAGAGCGATGTCAAAGTGATCAGCCAGGCGGAGAACGGCGAATCCCTGGTCCGTGACAACATCACCATCCAGATGAATGAACCACTCGATCATGGGGGATTCCGGATCTTCCAGTCGAGCTATATCGACCAGCCGCGCGGGGATCCGCGGATATCGATTTTTTCGATTGCTCATGATCCAGGCGTCAATATTATTTACCTCGGCTCGATTATCCTGTGCGTGGGCATTGTGATCATGTTTTATGGAAAACCATACATGAAAAAGCTGGAGTCCCGCCGAGCACAAAGGAAAGTGGAGGTTGGTGTTTAATGAACCGGATGTTATCGATGATTTCAAAGCGGCTGCCATTCCTGATCGGATTCTGCGCGCTGGCTGTATCCATCGGCCTGCCGGCGCAGGCTGGACCGGCTCCGGCTCCTTTTGATTACACTCTGCTGCAGCAGCTGTCCATTCACGAGGATGCACGTTCCAAACCTCTGGACACATTTGCCCGCGAAACCATGCGGCTCATCACCAGCCGTGAATACTGGCCCGAATCCAAAGTGAAGAGCAATTTTCTGGCACGGGATCCGATGACTAACCTGCTTTCGATGCTGTTCGAACCCGATCAATGGAAGGACATCGCGGTGATTCATCTGGGCAGCGCCGATGTCAAGAAAACCCTCGGAATCGACCCGATGCAGGAATGGGCCTCCTACAACGATCTCAAAAACAACTCCGCCTTTCGAGATGCCTTCAAAGAAATCATGCGGAAACAGCAGGTGGATGAAAAACTGAGCGACACAGACCACAAACTCGGCGATCTGCATGGAGTTCTGAACCGGATGGATGGAATATTTTACGGAACCGATCTGAAAATTGTTCCAATCAAGCAGGAGGGAAGCGAGGCTGTCTGGGTTTCACTGGATGAAATCTCCCGCCTGGAAAACAGTGATGCGATACGGACCGGTTTCCAGAACCTCATGAATGGGTTTCTAACCTCGGATCGCGAGCTGTTCAACAGCGGCACGATGGCATTGATCACCAATCTGCGGGAACGAGGCGGCGTGGACTACCCAACCGCGAAGGTTCTCGGTTATGAAATCGCCTACAACGAATTCAAGCCATTCCGCAAAGCCTGGCTGTTTCTCCTGCTGGGAACCATTCTGTTTGCTGTCTCGATGGGCCTGTCGAACCCAATGGCCTATTATGGCGCCTGGGCCATGACCTTGATCGGGTTTTTGCTCTCGTCTTATGGTTTGGGCCTGAGAGTTCTGATTGCGGGAAGGCCACCGGTTTCCAACATGTATGAATCGGTGGTGTACATGGGCTGGGGAGTGCTCCTCTTCGCGGGGATCTTCGAGTTGGTTTACCGCCAGAAGATATTCGGCCTGTGTGGTGCCGCGATGGGTGTGATTGTGCTGACTCTGGCGGATATGCTGCCATTCGATCCCTCGATCAGCCCTCTGGTTCCAGTGCTCCGTTCGAACTACTGGCTGCTGATCCATGTGATGACCATTGTTATCTCTTACAGCGCCTTTGCCCTGGCGATGGGAATCGCCCATCTGGCGCTGTCATTCTATCTGTTTTCTCCTCATAAGAAGGATCTGATCCGGATATCGAACAATTTTGTGTATCGTGCCATCCAGGTCGGAGTTCTTCTGCTGACCGCCGGCACGATCCTCGGTGGGGTTTGGGCAAATGAATCCTGGGGGCGTTTCTGGGGCTGGGACCCCAAGGAAACCTGGGCTTTCATTTCAATTCTGGGCTACCTTGCACTGCTGCATGCCCGCTTCACCGGACTGGTGGGACCCTTTGGTGTCTCTGTCGGGGCAGTCATCGGGTTCCAGCTGATCCTGATGACCTGGTATGGAGTCAACTTTATTCTGGCCACCGGGCTTCACAGTTATGGTTTCGGGGCGGGAGGCCAGGGGTATGTTGCGGCCTACCTCGCGATAGAAAGCGCTTTTTTAGGATTGGTGGCATTCCGCTATAAGTTCTTTGGGGATTCACTTCGGACCCTGCTGCAACGAGAATCGGACACAAAGAAGCCTCATAAAGGTACTGGCGGCCCGGCCCAGCCCGAGACAGCCACCTGAAGGAATTGAGGACATGCCCCTTGAAAAAGAGGTTCACAACCTAAGGCACTCGCCCGCCACCCATGCCGTGGCTGTGACGGGTTATGTCTACCAGAAGGGGAAATTCCTTGTCCTGAAACGGGCCAACCAGCCCCTGATCTGGGCTCCGCCCGGCGGGCGGTTGAAGCTGGATGAAGACCCCCATTCCGGGGTCCTCCGGGAGGTCCATGAAGAGACTGGGCTGAATGTTCAGGTAGTCTCTCTCGTAGATTACTGGTTTGGTGAAATCGGGACCTATGGGAAGCTGCTGTCGCTGGATTTTCTGACTCTTTCCGAAAGCGATGATGTCCTGCTCTCGAATGAGCATACAGACTTTGCCTGGGCGACATTGGACGACCTGGAGCACGGAAACCCTCCCCTCGGGGAAGATCCGAGCAGCTTCAGGCTGTCAGATTTTCAGAAAGCCGCCTCGGAATGCCGACGGATGATGTACCTGATGCCCTCCCCACGGTGAGTGATCTCCGAGTGATATAGGGTCAGCTCACCCTGATATGAAAAAAAAACCCTCAGAACTGTGAAACTCCTGAAAATAATTGAAAAAACATTTTTTGAATAATGGCACAGCATCTGCGTCTACAAGGTGAAGAGAGGATTGAATGAGAAGGAATCCTCAAAAAAGAAACGAACCCACTCACATGAGTGGAAGAGTCATCCGAAAAGAACGAAGGAGGGACAGGAAAATGAAGAAATCGTTAGTTGTCACAGGATTGGTTCTTGGTCTGGCATGTGCATTTGTGGTGTTTACACCTGGCGTCGCCCAGGCGGGCAGCTGGTCAATCGGTATCGGACCGGGCTACATCGGCGTCGGGCATGGACACGGACATGGGCATGGTGGATATTACGGTGGCGGTTATCATGGTGGATATTACGGTGGCGGTTACCATGGCCATTATCATGGCGGCTATTATGGGCCAGTGGTTGCCCCAGCTCCGGTTTATTATGGCGGCGGTTATTATCCGGCTTATGGTGGCTGCTATGGCCCATCCTGGGGCTTCAGCTACTGGAATTAAGACCCCAGATCAGACCGATTAAGGAATGTTTGACAGAAGAACCCCCGGGAAACATCCCGGGGGTTTTTTTGTGCAGATATTTCACGTTGAATCAACGAACTGTGCTGGACGGGTGGATTTTAACCCTGCTGATGCGTGCTCCGAGGCCGGCCAGTTTTTCTTCGATGCGTTCATAACCCCGGTCGAGGTGATAAACCCGTAGAACTTCAGTGGTTCCCTGAGCGACCAGGCCGGAAATCACCAATGCAGCGGAAGCACGCAGGTCGCTGGCCATGACCGGTGAGCCGGAAAGGTGCCTCACCCCTCGAACAATCGCAGTATTGCCATTGATGGAAATATCCGCTCCCATGCGGTTCAGCTCACTGACATGCATGAACCGGTTTTCGAATATGGTTTCCCTGACAATGCTGGTCCCTTCCGCCAGACAGAGAACCGCCATCATCTGCGCCTGCAGGTCGGTTGGAAAGCCTGGATAAGGCAGAGTGACAATCTCGGTGACCGGTTGGATCGGTGAGGAACGCTTCAGAATGATGTTGTCAAGATTCCCATCGGATTCGACCGAGATTTCACAACCGGTCAGGCGCAAATCAGCCAGGAAAGCGGTCAAATCCCTGGCGCGGCAGCCACACACCCGGATGGCTCCCCCGCACAAAGCACCTGCCGCAAGGTAGGTCCCGGCTTCAATACGATCCGGGATGACCGAATAAGCCTCAGTCCGGAGCCGTTCGACCCCCTGGATGCGGATGGTCGAGGTTCCATGGCCTTCAATGCACGCCCCACCCGCTATCAGAAAATCCGCCAGATCGGCCACTTCCGGCTCACGAGCTGCATTTTCGATGCAAGTTTCACCCCGTGCCAGCACTGCGGCACAGATCACATTTTCTGTGGCGCCGACACTCGGAAACTCCAGGTTCACCAGGCCGCCACGCATCTGTGAAGCATCGGCGATGACATAGCCATGCTCCACGGTGATATTGACACCAAGGCACTCCAGCGATTTGAGGTGAATGTTGACCGGGCGTGCGCCGATCGCGCATCCTCCAGGCATCGAAACCCTCGCACGGCGGTGGCGGCCGATCAAAGGCCCCAGGACAAAGAAGGATGCCCGCATCTTCCGGACAAGATCATAAGGCGCTTCGGGCCAGCGAATCCGTGTGGGATCGATATCCAGGGACCGTTGTTCCGGGTGGTAGCAGGTCTCCATTCCCATGCTGCACAGGAGCCGTTCCATCCCCTGGATATCGGCCAGGTCAGGGATGTTATCAAGCCGCAGGGGGCTGTCAAAAAGAATGGCGCCAGCCATGATCGGCAGCGCGGCGTTTTTGGATCCGCTGATATGCACATCACCGGATAACAGAGGGCTTTTTTCGACTTGAATGGAATCCATAGCAGTGAAATCATAGCAGCTTTCAAGGCGCTTTTTGACAGGTATGACCCACTATGCCAGCAGCCACTGACACTTCCATCATCTCCCTCGACCTGTTTGCGATGCTCTCTGGAATGCTTGGCGGGCTGGCATTTCTGCTGTATGGCATGGAGCGTCTCAGCGAATCGCTCAAGCAGATGGCCGGGGATCGAATGCGGCGAATCCTGCTGCGCCTGGCAGGCAACCGCTGGATGGGGGTGCTGACCGGAGCCTCTGTCACCGCATTGATCCAGTCGAGTACGGTAACAACAGTCCTGCTGGTGGGATTCATGGCTGCCGGAGTGATGACATTGCCACAGGCTTTGTGGGTTATCCTCGGAGCCGATATCGGAACCACAGTCACTGCCCAGCTGATCGCTTTCAATATCACGCGATACGGGCTTTTTCTGGTTGCGGCCGGCTTTGCGGTCACATTCATCCTGCGGACAAATGGATTGCGCATGTATGGCGCCTGCCTGATGGGAGTGGGCCTGGTTTTTTACGGGATGGATCTGATGAGCGATGCGATGAGCCCACTGCGGACCCATCCCTATTTTCAGGAGCTCCTGGCCACACTGGAGCATCCAGTGGCTGGAGTGGTCGCCGGGGCGCTGTTTACCGCCGCGATCCATGCCTCTGCAGCCACGATCGGGATCGCAATTGTCCTTGCATCCCAGGGGCTGATAACCCTCGAAACAGGAATAGCGATATCGCTGGGAGCGAATATCGGAACCTGTGTCACTGCCGGGCTGGCCGCCATTGGAAAATCCACCCCTGCGGTGCGTGCCGCTGCCGGGCATGTCCTGTTCAAGCTCCTGGGGAGTCTGATCGTACTTCCATTCATTCCTCAGCTGGCCTGGCTGGTGCAGTCCATTACGCCGGATTCCCCTGCGGGTGAATCAGTCGATGGGGTGCTGCATGGGGGCATTGCCCGTGAGATTGCAAATGCGCACACACTTTTCAATGTGGGGCTGGCGCTGGCATTTCTCCCCTGGACCGAGCAGTTCGCCCGGCTGCTTGAATGGCTGATCCCCTGCCGTGAAGAGGAGTGTGAAGAAAATCCCGGACAGCCGCGTTACCTCGATCCAAACATGGTTCAGGTTCCTTCTCTCGCACTTGGACAGGTGCGCATGGAGGCGGGAAGGATGGGAGCATTGCTGGAAAAGATGCTGCATGAGGGGTTCGAGTCAGTGTATTTGCTCGACCTTGAAAAGATCGGACAGGTGCGCCGCTGGGATGATTCCATCGATCACCTGTACCATGCGATGTCTGATTATCTGGCCATCATCAGCCGGAATGAATTGCCTGCACCACAGTCCCGGGCACTGCTGAATGCCATGAGTGTCATCGGGAACATGGAATCGATCGGTGATATCATCGAGACCAACCTCCATCACCTGGTCCATTCAGCTGCCGATCGAGGCATCAGCCCATCCCCTGAGGTTCGCCAGCGTGCCGAACCGATGGAAAAACTTGTCCATGCAGCGCTTCAGGATGCCATCCAGGCCTTTGTAAAGAATGACCCGGCTCTGGCGGACAAGGTAATTTCCCTGCAGGAGAAAGTCGATGAGCTGGATGAGCAGTTCAAGTTGTATTATCTCGGCCAGATCCGGGCATCCGGCGGAGAAAGCCGTGATGAACACACTTATGAAATGAGCCTGATCGATTCATTCAAACGGATTTTTTATCACTGCCGCAGGATTGCCAAACGGGTCCGGGATGCGGATTCAGGCAGGGAGGGTGCTTAAAGCTCCCAGCATCGCAGTAATTGTAATGGGGACATTGAGCAGCAGGAAAGACCCGAGAAGGACGATCGGAACCCACTTCACTCCTCCTGCATGGCGAAGGCGGAGGCCAAACCAGGCCTGAGCGATCGAGAGTGATCCGGCCAGCAGGGTCGAGAGGATCAGGAGCCCTTCGCGCCACTGAGTCACCGAACTCCAGCACAGGACCAGAAGGATATTCGCCAGGCTGTAGTTGAACAATACATATAAGCCGGTCTTTTCGGTTTCGGATAACCCGCCGTCCCGGTAAACGGTCAAGACAAGAGAAAAGACCAGCGCGGAAAGAAGCAGTGGAAATCCATACAGGTAAAAAGCCAGGCCAGACATGAGATTATTTCCGGACAGTAGAGAGAATGCCTTTGTAATAGAGCAGATCGCGCTTCATTTCACTGGATAAGCCTGGCAGGCAGCTGGCTTGTTCGAGAACCGACAGAGCCTGTTCCCCCTTGTTTAATTCCATCCAGCATTGAGCCAGCATGAGTGAAGCATACCCTTTTTCTTCAGAGGGGATATCCGCTTCACAGGCTTTCCTGAAATAGGGGATCGCCTCAGGATACTGGCTGCGCTCAAAGGCCTCGTTGCCCGATGCGATGGCCTGGCGAATTTCAGCCAGGCAGAATTCACCATCACCCGAATCCTGAAGAACGGCCGGTTCCGGGTGTGGCGGCTCAGGAGCAGCAGCTGCGGGTGGCTCGATTGGTTCGTCTTTTACGAGAGTCAGAGAAACAGGCGGGGGGATGATCGCCGGGCTGAGCGGCAGCTCAGGAGCGGCCGGGGTGGTGGCTGGTGAAACAGGCTGGAATACAGAGAAATAATCTTCGGCAGCGTAAATCGCCTGATTGGCAGCCTGCCGTGCCGTTTTTTCCACCATATCTTCGACCGCTTCACCCGCGACCTGGTGGGCCACCTGCTGCGCGATGGCTTGAGCGACCTCGGAGACAACCAGCTGTGCCACCTGGATGGCGGTTTTACGGGACACAGCCTCGGCAGAATGAGCGACAACCTCTTCGGCTGCCTGGCGGGCGGTCTGTTCCGCGACCAGCCGGGCCTGTTCACGGGCCACCTGATCGGCCACCTGCTCTGCCACAACACGGGCGACATCGACCGCCACAGTCCGCGCATGGTCTGAGGCTGCAACAACCACAACGGCATCAGCAGCCTCGACAGCACTTTTTCGAGCCACTTCGGTTGAGACACTGCGGGCTTCGGAATTGGCCGTTTCTTCGGCGATCTTTGCAGCGGTTTCGATGGCGACCCGTTCGGCAATGTCTTTGCCGATTTCACGTGCTGTTTCGCGCGCACGGCGCGCTGCGGTTTCACGGACGACTTCGATGGCGGTTTCACGCGCAGCCTGGGAGACAATATCCCGAGCAGTGGCGCGCACTGTCTGTTCGACGACTTCAAGAACGACATCCTTGACGATTTTTTCAGTGTGTTTTTCAACCATCGAATCGACCAGTTCGGTGGCAACCAGCTGTGTGATTCGTGAAGTCGATCGAGTGATGACCTCATCGGCGGTCAGGCGCGCAACTTCGGCTGCAATGGGGCCAGAAAGCGACTTCGCAACTGTTTCGATCTCTTTTTCGGCGGCTTCACGGACATGAACAGCAGCCCTTTCCGGAGCCAGGGTGCGAGCCAGTTCGGCAGCGACAGTGGCGGCCGATTCCCGAATCGTTTCTTCGGCGACAGAGCGTGCGGCTTCCGCAGCAAGCCCCTGGCTGAGGTCGCGTGCAGTTTTTTCAGCGACCTCCTCGGCGGTTGAACGGGCGATGCGCCGGGCTACCGCTGCAGCCCCTTTGCGGCCCACCTCCTCTGCCGCCGATCTGGCAGCCTCGGCAGCCACCTCGGAACCGATCTGGGTGGACACCTCCTGGGCCACCTGGCGGGCGATCCTTTCAGCGACTTCAGGGGCTGTGGCTTGTGCGGTTTCAGCAGCAACCTGCTGTGCATTTTCTGTGGCTGTTTCACGGGCCACACGAGTCGCAGTTTCGCGGGCCATTTCCGCAGCAACATCTCCCACAGCTGCAACAGCTGCTTCGGAAGCGGCTTTGCGTGCTGTTTCGATGGCTGCTTCCCGTGCCATGGATTCTGCGGTTTCTCGTGCAACCTTGCCGGCGACCTGCTGAACAGTGGATTCCGCCACCTCCCGTGCGGCTTCTCGAGCGACCTCACCGGCGCGAAGGGAGACAATGCGTTCAACCTCAGCCAGCGCAGCCTCGAGTGCGGCGTTTTCAGCAACCTCACGGGCAAGCTGGGAAGTCTGCTGGACTGCAACTTCACGGGCACGCTCAGTGGCGATTTTCTCGGCAATTTCTTTTGCCGATTCGCCTGCCACCCGCTCTGCCACTGCCTTGGCGGCAATTTCAGCGGATTGGCGGACCACATTGACAGCCACTGAGGAAGCTGTTTCCTCGGAAATCTCCCGTGCAGCTTTTTCGGCAATGGATTTGGCGGCTATTTCAGCACTCTGCAATGCGATCTTCTCGGCGATCGCAGGAACGATTTCACGGGTCTTTTCGGCGGCTGTTTTTTCGGCGATTTCCCGGGCCAGAGAATCCGCAAGACGTTGAGCAACCTTCTCTGCTGCCTGCTGGGACACTGACCGGGCAATCTCCCGAGTGATTTTATCGGCGGTTTCCCGTGCAGTGGATTCGGCGGTGGCTCCGGCGGTTTCAATGGCAATGGCCTCGGAGACCTGGGCTGCAATCCTCTCAGCAGTTTCA
>WBZO01000595.1_pt3 | contig 38499 bp, 36 predicted proteins | sample 5204261 | NCBI WGS metagenome assembly WBZO01 (sample SAMN12412400, study PRJNA552823) | activated sludge metagenome | isolation source: activated sludge from anammox sidestream of wastewater treatment plant... | place: USA: North Carolina | collected 2017-09
CCCAACCACTCTCACAATGAATTCCCTTCTCGCCTTATTCATATTGTCTCCTCCTTTGCGTGCGCGAAGGCTTTTCCCATTCGATTTGCCATTTGTTCGCAAAGGACTGCGCCATTCAAGGGCGCGGTCCTGAGCCTCGCGGCGACTGGCCTCGCGCAGCGCGCTCCACTTGCAGGCCAAACACGATCGGGCTGTTCCATTCACCTCGCTCCGCATTCTTCGCCACCCGGATATACTAGCGACGCACCAAGTTAATGGTCATGGAAACGCCCAAGCTGGAGTACCTCACCACTGCGTTTCCGCTAGATGTGTAAATGACATCGTCGAACTCGCCCAGCGAGATATGCAGTTTCCGCTGATCCGTGATCGTACATTTGCCATACCGAGTGTTGACAGCCGGAGGATCGCCAGGACCACCACGAAAGTGGAACGTGTCACTCCATGTGGAAACGGCTGCGCATCCACCATCATCGTCGACGTCAATCGTTAGACTTACTTTGGTCGTGGTATAGGTCCCATTATCGCCAACATACTGCTTGTCGCTTGCCTCGCCTTCCCAGTGCCCGGCCCATCTTCGTATCGTCGCCTGTTGACGGTCGGCTTCGGCTTGTTGCGCGTTAGCCACGGCTTGCCTGGCAGTGGCTTCGTCAGTCAACGGCATCGTGTAAATTTTATCGGTCCAGATGGTCTTAAACTCCAAGTTTCGTTGCGTCCCCGCGATGGTAGCTCTCACTCTGCCATTTGTTAATGCGCCATCTTCTTCGAACCGACAATCAGACCAATCCGTGCTCATTTTATAATTTGGAGAACCGTCAGTAACATCGAACCCGTCTCGGTGTTCCATCCTGCACGTCACCCCCCTGACTTCAATTTGATATGACTCGAAGTAATAAGCATGCAAACCAGAAGTTTTTGATTCCTGGTAATAGAGTTGCGTGAACCACTTGCCTTGCCACGGTTCAGCCATCTTGGCCACTCGCAACTGCGTTTTTATTAGCCGTTGGCCCGGCTTGTCGACCGTTATGTTCGATTCCCATCTTAGCTTACCTGTCTGGGCGACAACGGCGTGCTCACCTAAATCAACTTGAACGGTTTTGCCGGCATCCTGTGAAATCGTCCCCACGTTTACGCCGTCAACTGTGACGGCGCAATCCATATCCGCGAGGATTCTCAGGCTCGCCGGGCACGAGTCGCACCCAACCCGCGAAATGGGCTGTTGCGCCGTGAGCTGTTGCGGCTGGGCAGTCGTGCCAATTGATTGCCTTGGGCGAGATGTGATCTGCGCTTCGGTCGTCGCAAACGCGCAAAGCGTAAGCAAGATTGTCAGATTGGCTCGCAGACAGAATCTTAAGTTGTTCCTTCTTATTTGTGTCATCGCCTTCACTCCTGATTCGATTAAGTTGTAGTTGCTCATTTCACGGACGCGCAAGAGACTGTAATTTCATGCGCCCGCCCGGCTATCGACACTTTGAAGAGGGATAATCCACGGACGCCTGCCACTCGACATGCTTCCCATAGCCGCTTTCCCTAAGCTCCCGCGCTCGGTAGTTCTCCGCTTGAGCCGACGTGTCGTTGGGGCCGTTTAGGTAAATGTAAGAAATAGAGTAATTCTCTCCACAACTGGTCTTCACAACCTGATGAAGGTAAACCTTGTTGTCTTCAATGATCTGGTCCCTCGGCACTGCGCCATAGCAGTAGGTAAAGACCTGGGAGACGAATTTCATTCGTCGAGGCTGGCCTGCCTCTCTGCAATCAACGTTTGCTGAAATGTACCCGTACTTGAACGAGTCCTTTGATGGCGTGACCCAACCCCCCGTGCTGTTCGCGTACGTTCGGTTGAGGCTCACATTCTCGCTGTCGTGGGTCGGATTTAACCCCTGGCTGTGAGTCAAAGCTGAAGCGCGCGGCCAAAGGACAAACCCAGTAACCAGCAACGCCACCGTCAAGCAAAAAATCAGACGAACTTTTTTCATTGTCTTACCTTCCTTGATCTGAAAATTCAGGGCCCCATTGCCCTTCACCGAGTAATTCGCAAACCGCCAGCGAAAAGCCGCAAGAAAATCGAAAGTTTTTCGTAGGGTTTGCGCGCATAGGCTTGTCTCCGCTGTGGTGCTATACTCCGCCGCATCCGCAGTCCATCTTCAACAAAAAGACGGAGAAGCCCGACGATGAAGCCTGAGTCGGAAGAGAAGCAGCAAGCAGAGACAGCCTCGGTTTTGCTCGCGGCCTGGAGCCAGGGCGATCAATCCGCTTTGGAGCGATTGATCCCATTGGTTGACGCCGAACTGCGCCGGTTGGCCAGCTTCTATCTCTCCCGGCAGAAGCGCGGGCACACGCTGCAAACGACGGCGCTGATCAACGAAGCGTACATTCGGCTGATCGGCGGCGCGCGAGATGTTCAGTGGGAAGGGCGAGCGCATTTCATCGCCATCGCCGCCAATTTGATGCGACAGGTGTTGGTTGATCACTATCGCCGCTGGCGCGAGAGCAAGAGGCGCGGCGGCGATTTCACGCGTGTTTCGTTCGATCAGGCTCTGGGCATCCCAGCGGAACTGAATGAGGATTTGATCGCGCTCGACGAGGTTCTGACGAGGCTGGCCGAAAAGGACGAACGGGCCGCCCGGATCGTCGAGTTGCGTTATTTCGCGGGACAGAGCGTTGAAGAGACCGCTGAAATTATCGGAGTTTCGACCGACACAGTCGCGCGCGATTGGAAGTTCGCCAGAAGCTGGTTGCTCAGTCAACTCGGCGGGAAAGAACGGAATGGAGACTGAGCGGTTTCATCTCATCAAGGAAATATTTCAGTCCGCCCTCGAACGCCGGCCGGAAGAGCGCGAGGCGTTCCTGGCGGCCGCTTGCGCGGGCGACGATGAGTTGCGCCTGGATGTCAAGACTCTGCTGGCGCAGCAGACCGATACATTCCTTGAAACCCCGGCGATTGAAGTACACGCAGGGTTGTTTGCCCGTGAAGACCATTCCGAAGAGAACGTCCAACTGAAGGCGGGCGATTCGATCAGCCATTACCGGATCGTTTCGTTGCTGGGCCGGGGCGGAATGGGCGAGGTTTATCTGGCGGAGGACGCGCGCTTCGAGCGGAAGGTGGCGATCAAGCTGCTGCGCGGCCAGTGGACGAACGACCCAGAGCGCGTGCGCCGGTTCGAGCAGGAGGCCCGCGCAGCGAGCGCTCTGAACCACCCGAACATCATCACCGTTCACGACATCGGGCAAGACGGCTCGATCCGTTTCATCACCACCGAATTCGTTGACGGGCAGACGCTGCGGCAAATACTGAAGAGCAGGCGGATGTCGGCGCGCGAAGCATTGGATGTCGGCGCGCAGGTCGCCGCGGCTCTCGTCGCCGCGCACGAGGCGGGAATAGTGCATCGCGACATCAAGCCGGAGAACGTGATGGTGCGCAGGGATGGTTACGTCAAGGTGCTCGATTTCGGCATCGCCAAACGCGCATCGCCGCGCGATCCGGCGGACAGTAACGAAAGAATCACCGCTACCGGCGTGGTGATTGGCACGGCCGGTTATATGTCGCCGGAGCAGGCGCGAGGGCAGGAGCTTGACGCCAGGACGGATGTTTTCAGCCTGGGTGTGTTGATCTACGAAATGGTCGCGGGCCAACCGCCGTTCGGCGGAGAGACACAGGCAGACGTGATCGCCGAAATTCTGACGAAAGCGCCATCGCCGCTGGCGCAGGCAACGCCGGAGATGCCCGTCGAATTGGGTCAACTCGTCGCCAGGGCGTTGCGCAAAAGACCGGAAGAGCGGCATCAAACGAGCGGCGAGTTGCTGGCGGAGTTGAAGACGCTCAAGGAGAACCTCGAGCTGCGGGAGAAGATCAAACAGTCGCCCGCGCCGTCGTCGGCTCCGGACGTGGAGGGAGGCTCCAAGACGTTGCCGCCGCTGCTGTCGGAGTTTGATTTCTCTCCGCGCCTGCGACTTTTGCTGCGACGTAACCCGCACGGCGGAAGCCTGGCTCTTGCCGCGGCGGCGGGAGGATTAGCGGCGATTTTATTGAGCTGGGTTGTTGGAGCCGCCTGCATTCGCGTTACGTTTACGTCGCAGCCGTGCCCGGCCCAATCACAAACACTTACCTTCGGTTACCTCGCGGAACTCAATGCCGGCTTGTTGTACCTCGTCGGATTTCCGGTCGTCATCATCGCCGCCTTCCACCTGATCAACTTGTCGCAGGTCATGTTGCGCCGGCTCGTTTCCGGCGAACGGCTGATCATCGTAGGGCGGAAGCAGGCGGAGGCCGGACTTACTCCGTTGGAAATCATCGGCCGACGCAATCGCCGTCTTTACCACAGGCTGATCCCGTTCTTTGCGCTGTTTGCAATGGCCCTGGTATGCGTAGGTGAATACAGAGATCGGGACAAACTGGCCTTTGGCTGGGTTCAGGCGTTGTCTGTGAAGGATATGGAGGGGAAAGACCTGGCGCGGATCAGGCGGGAGAAGAACGTCGAAGATCTGCCAGCGCTGGCCAATCTCGAACCCCAGTGCGTGATTCATGTGAGTCAGGTTAAGGGCGGCCACGGCAGCGGAGACAGAGCGAAATGGCGGACGCCTTTTCTGATCTTTGTCACAGTCGCTTTCGGGTTACAGATTGCATTTATCGCTTTTGGGCTTTGGATTTCTACGAAGATCATATTTTTGTTTGTGACGCTGAGCTATGCGTTGCTGGATCGCCCACGGCAAACGTTCAAAATCATCCTTGACTTTGAGGATGAAAAAAAACGTTTCGGCCTCGCCGCGTTGGACATCGTCCATAACGCTATCCTCACGATTGTTCTCGTCGCCTCTGTCATTGTGATCTTGCAGCAAGTCGCCAATGTCGTAAAAGGCACCAGCGTTTTCAGCGGCGCCGCCGGATGGTCGTTGACCGGTCAGGCCTTGTTGTTTCTCCTCTCGTTGTTTGGGCTGATCATGTTGCTTGTCCTTCCGGTTCTGATTTTCGTCAGGCTGATCGAAACCGCAGTCGGACGGCATCTGGAGAGGTTTGACGGGGAAGAGGCCGAATTTCGCAAGATTCTGGCCGGAGAGATTCCCGCCACGCCCGGTCGAAACCCGGAGGTGGCGTTGAAGGCGCTTCAAGCCAAACGGGAACTGGCCGCGCAGCAGCGCCCCTGGCCGCGCGAGAATTCGATCTACCGCTGGCTGATGTTGATGAACATCATTCTTCTCCTCGTCTTGCTGAGTTACAAATATCCCAGCGTCTTTGGAAACAAGGTCTTTTCAAACCTGGCGCGCGGTTTGTCGGAATGGCTCTGTGATTTTACTCAACTCGGATATCACTGATTACCAGGTGTGGTTTTGATATTCAGCCAACGCCGCGCGGAAATAATCGGGAAGCTCGACCGCGCGTTCGGCGGCGTATTCGACCCAGGCATTGACGCTGCGCGCAGAGGCGACAAGCTGATCCGTTCCGTGGACGAATATGCCGTAGCTCATCTCGAAACTGCGCCGCCCGATCCGTTCAACGCGCACGCCTACATCGAGCGTCGCCGGATAGACGACCTGCCGTTTGAAATCGCACGAAGTCGAAACCAGCGCGGGGCCTTCGGCGAGGCCTGCCTGTTTGCCTTTGTAGCCGGTCTTTCTGATCAACTCGACGCGCGCCGATTCGCAGTAGGTGAAATAGACCGTGTTGTTGACGTGACCCTGGGCGTCCATGTCACCCCAGCGGACTTCGATGGTTTTCCAGTATTTGAACTGGTCGCGGTTGATCGTTTGTTTGTTCACTTATACCACTTATGGTTGCTTGTTGGCGTCGGCGGCGCTGGCCGGAATGCTTTGCAGAGTTTTGATCATCGCATCCTGGGTTCCGACGATCCTGAGCAGCAGGATTCCCATCATTTTGCATTTGATGTGGTCTGTCTTGTTCAAGCCCTTGATGCGCGCAATCTCCGCTTCAATCGTCTTCTGTTCGTCCGCGGCCAGATTGGGCAAACGAATTTGCAGCGCTTCTTCATACAGATCGAGGCGTGGGAATTTGTTGTAGATTTCATTCAGAATTTGATCCTGCCGGTTGTCAATGGCCGTGCGCAGATGGGTCAGACAGTATTTGCTGAAAGCGTCGTAGAGAGTATCAACTCCGATGGGCGTGTCGTTGATGGTGATGAATTTCGCCCTGACGATGACCAGATAACCGAAGGCGGCGATGAAAACCCGTCCCCAGCTTTCGTGTTGCGCCCAACTCGCGTATTCCGGTTTGAGAATATAGGCGGAGATGGCGGGAAGAAACTGGTAGGTGACGTAAGCGAAAAAGCCGTTGATGGCCAGGTAGGCGATGAGGTAGGCGTTGAAAATATCGCGGATGGTTTTGCTTTGGTTTTTGGAGAGTATCTCACCCAGGCTGGCGACGACTGCGATAACGATAGTGTAAAAAGCCATATGGGGAGTGGGGGCGGATGCTCTTACCTTCTGACTCCGATCAGATTTTCGAGCCAGTTCCAGCGGCGCCTCACCAATTCAAAAGCCGGGTCATCCTCTTCACCGGTGCGGTTGATCAGATTCTCGTCAATCAACAACTCCACTGCCTTGTCGAAGACATTCTCCGGCAGATGTGTGTTCAGCAATAATCTGGAATATCTTTGCTTGCCGCGCTCGCCCAGTTCTTCGAGCACCATCTGTTTGGCGTTGTAGATGCTGGTGTAATTGGATTCCGCTTGCATAACGAATTTACCTCCGATTCGCTTTCCCGACACTGCCAGATGTTAGCAGCGGCAATGAATATGAACAAGCGTTTTATGGGCGAAGGGCGCGCGTGGGTAATGTCATTCTTGCGTTTAAGCTTCCGCGATTGATTTCGCCAGTTCTTTTTCGTGCGATTCGCGCAGCTTGAATTTTTGAATCTTGCCCGAAGCCGTCATCGGGAATTCGCCGACGAATCGAACGTATTTCGGAATCTTGAACCGCGCGACACGGCCCTGGCAGAACTCTCTCAACTCTTCTTCCGTCGCCTTCGCGCCGGCTTTCAGTTTTACCGCAGCCGCCACTTCTTCGCCGAAGAATTCGCTCTTCACGGCGTAAACGTAAACGTCCGAAACCGACGGATGCCGGCGCATCAGGTCTTCGATCTCTTTTGGCGAGATGTTTTCGCCGCCGCGAATGATGATGTCTTTGATGCGGCCAGTGATGCGCACGTAGCCGTCGCTATCCATCGCAGCCTGATCGCCCGTGCGCAGCCAGCCTTCGTCGTCAATCGCCGCGCGCGTGGCATCGGGGTTGTTGTAATAACCCTTCATCACGTTGTAGCCGCGCACGATCAGTTCGCCGTGCTCGTTCGCGCCGAGCGTTTCGCGCGTCGCCGGATCAACGATCCTGACCTCCATTTCAGGCAGAACCACGCCGACAGTTTGAGTGCGGTGTTCGATGGTGTCGTCGCGCGGTGTTTGCGTGATGCCGGGCGAGGCTTCAGTCAGCCCGTAAATGATCGTGATTTCGCCGAGGTTCATCTCGTCAATCGCGCGCCGCATCAAGGCTTCGGGGCAGAGCGCGCCGGCCATCACGCCCGTGCGCAGCGACGAAAGATCGAAGCGTTTGAATTCAAGGTCTTCCATCTCGGCCAGGAACATCGTCGGCACGCCGTAAAGCGACGTGCAGCGTTCGCCCTCGACTGTTTCCAGAACTTTTCGCGCATCGAAAGATTCAATGGACGCCAGACACGCGCCGTGCGTGTACGCGCCCAGCACGCCGATCACGCAGCCGAAGCAGTGAAACAGTGGCACGCACAGGCACAGCCGATCCTGCGGCGTGTAACCCAGCCCGCGTCCGAGCCAGTAGCCGTTGTTTAGGATGTTGCGGCTCGACAGCATCACGCCTTTCGGGAAGCCAGTTGTGCCCGACGTGTATTGCATATTGATCACGTCGTCCAAGCCGACTTCGCGTTCACGCGCGTTAAGTTGTTCTTCGCTCACGCCCGCCGCCAGTTCGCGCAATTTCTCGTAAGGCGTCAATTCATCCGGGCAATCATCGTCATCGCTTCGGCTGATGAAGATCGCGCGTTTCAAGTTGGGCAATTTCTTATCGCCTACCGCGCCGATTTCGCGCAGCGCGCCGACGTAATCAACGTCTCTGAATCCGCGAATGATGATGACGGTGGCCGATTCGCTCTGGCGCAGCAGGTAATCCATTTCGTGAGCGCGCAAGCTGGTGTTGACCGTGACCAGAATCGCGCCGATCTTGGCCAGCGCGAATTGCAAAACGATCCATTCGGGAACGTTCGTCGCCCACAACGCCACACGCTCGCCTTGCTCGACGCCGCAGGCCATCAAGCCGCGCGCGATCAATCGAGCTTCGGCTTCGAGTTCGGCGAAGGTCAGGCGGAGATTGCGATCAGCGTAAACGAGGGCTTCGTTGTCCGGGAGGGCTTCAGCCAGGCGCGTCAGGAGCGCGCCAACTGTGACATCGCGGTAGGGGGGATGTTGATGGTTCATCGGGAGCCTCGATCAATGTTTGTAGGAAGATTGTGGAGAGTTTTAGGGAACAATCACGCTTGCGGCAAGGGCTGGATAGATGCGGCGAAAATCTCTGTGGTTGAATGTGACGATATGATCAACCTGCGCCTTCACCGCTGCGCAGGCGATAACCGCGTCGTAAACGGCTCCTCCGACAATACCAACCTGTGACAGATGTCGGATCAGGTCGTAGTAGTCACCACTGGTCAGAGGGATCGCCTCGATTTGACCAATCACGTTGTCTTCAATCAATTGATACGCCACTGCAGGAGAGATTTTCGGGCGGACAGGTAAGGTTGTGAGGACTGCATATAACTCCGCCAATGAGTGCGCGGAAACCACTGCTGCGATGGCTTGCTGCCGAACCTGTTCCAGCCAGGGCAACGCGCGTTGATGGCCGGGGTGTGAATTCACAAGCCCGGCTACCAACACAGAGGTATCCAGCAGAACCTTCACGGTATGAAGCCCTCCATCAGCTTCTCGATTCTCGCTTGGCGGTTCCGTTCGACAGCGTGTTCGAGATCGCCTATAGGTTCTACTAAAGCCACCAAGACTCCATTCTTCCTGATCAGCTTGATGGTGTCCGGGGCAGCGCCGTTTTGTAGAACAAGAATGCCGTTTTCTTCAACCAGCATCGGCTCAATCGGCTCCGTTTCAGACACCGGCGGACTTACGGCATGGTCTTCTTCCGAAACAGGGCTTAGCTTGATTGAGCCTTCCTCGGTTGTTTCAATAATCAACCGACGGCCTGGCCTCAGACCTAGTCGGATAAGAATAACCCCCGGAATTTGCACATTCCCAAACTGGTCCACAACAACTTCGTTCATATTCACCTCCGCTTCCAGACTGTTGACTCGGCAATACTATAGTCTTTTGCGCTCAGAGTTCAAAACTCGATACTGGTGTTGGCATCGCTACCACAAACTTGGTTCCTTGCTCATCAACGACCGGACTTGCGAGCGTAATCGTCCCGCCAAGCTCGCGCACGCGCCGCGCGACAATCGCTAGTCCCAATCCAGTTCCGCGCTGCTTCGTGGTAAAAAACGGCTCGAAGATTTTCTCCTGCATCGAAGTCGGAACGCCGATGCCGTTGTCGGTGATCGTGATGTTCAAGCGGCCAACTCCATTCGATGCGCTTTCGATTTTTACCTTGCCGTCGCGCCCATCAGATTTGATCGCTTGAACGGAATTGAGAATCAGATTGAGCAGAACCTCTTTGAGCGCGGCGGCCCGCTCGCCGTCGAATCCGGGATCAGTTTGCAGATTGACTGAAATGCTCACCGCGCGTTGTTCGGCTTCAGATCGCGTCAGCGCGAGCGCGCTCTCGACAATTTCGCTCAAGCTGGCCGCTGCCCCCGCGACAGCAGCCGGGCGCGAGAAGCTGAGCAGTTGCGAGACGGTTCGGTTCAGGCGGTCAACCTCGCCGGTGATCAGATCGAGGTCGCGCGAGTATTCGCTGCTGACCTGTTCATCTTCGCGCATCACCTGAGCGATTGATTTGATCGCGGAGAGCGGGTTTTTCACTTCGTGCGCGACGGCGGCGGCCATCTGTCCGAGTTGCGCCAGCCGCTCGCGCTGACCCAGTTCGCGTTCGAGCTTCACTTTCTCTTCGAGCAGTTGGCAATTTTCTATCGCGGCGGCGAGGTGACCCGCGAGCACCGTCAGCACTTCACGTTTTTCAGCGGTCAACGATTGCGCGTCGCCGCGCACGGCGAGCAATCCCACTACGCGGCCTTCGCGCCACAACGCGTATCCCGCAATCGCTTTCAGCCGTTCGAGCGACGAGGCGTCTTCGATTTCGGTCAACTGGCGCTCTTCGGCGATCCGGCAAATTTCCGCCTCCTCGTTTTGCGCGACGCTGCTGGCGGTGATCGAGACCTCTTTCAGTTCAAGCGATTCGCGCAGCCGCCCTTCCGCGAATCCGATGAAATGACGCAATTCGCCGTAGCTGGCCGACGCCGCGCCGACCTGCGCCACCAGTTCGCGGTAAAGCTTGACCTCGCGCGTGAACAATCGCTGCAAATAGTGTTCGGTCACGCGGCGCAACGGCCCGGCCAGCACGATCAGCGCCAGAATCAGCAAGGCCTCGACCACGTCGGCCCGAACATCGTAGCGAGTATGAAGCGCAAGGCTCATTCGGCGGATGCCGTAGATGTAGACCATCATCACCAGCGCAGCCAGAATCGCATAAACGAAGCTCTGCCGGATGACCAGTTCCAGATAGCGATAACGATAGATGAAATAAGCGACGATGGTTGTCGGCGCGAGCGAGGAAAGTCTGGCGATCAGATCGAGGTATCGGCCCACTGCCCCCCAATCCCTCGCGCCGAAAACGTAAGTGACCAGGAAGAGCGCGCCGATGATGGCCAGCGACGTCCCGAAGACCTCGAAGAAACGCCGTTCGCGCGCGGCTTCCCATTTGCGCGCCAGCCGCCAGTCAATCGCCGCGCATTCGACGAAGATAAAGACGAACCAAAGCATGAACGGCAGCAGCAACGGCGCGAGCGTTTTGATCGGCTCAATCGGCGGTTGGCTCGTATCGCTCCAGAGTTTGATGATGACCCAGGGCAGAATAACCAGCGGCAGATAGCCGGCGATGATCAGAGGCTTGAAAAGCTTTCGCGGCGCGCGTTCGTCGAACCATTCCCAGATTCGGTAATGGGCGTGGATCAAAACCGGAGGCAGAAAAGCCAGCGACGTGTAGGCGACGACGTGGGCCGCCTTCAGCCACCACCAGGCTCCGCCGATGTCGAGCAATTCGTGTATCGCAGCCGCGAAATTGCCGAGGTGCCACAACCCGATGCTCAAGCCCAGCGCGAGCAGCGTCCTTTCGGCGCGCCGAATGCCGTAGCGCCGATAGAGCATCAGGCATAGGTAAAGGTGCAGCGCCGCGCCTGTGGCGAACCCGATGAGTTGGAGAATTTCAAAAGGCGAAAGTATCGGCGGTGGCGAGGCGGGAGGGGCAAACAGGAATATCGCGGGAGGGGGCTGAAACATCGTCGTAGAAGACGGCGTTTGGAGCGTCGCCCGCAGGCGGCGCTCCAAACGTCAAGCCGGTTATCGAATCTCGGACATCGCGGCGATGTAACAGCCGCGCGCCGTTGCGGTGAGCGGGTCGCCGGCCAGTCGCACATCGGAAATCTGCACTGGGAATCCGTTTGATTTAATGGCGGATTCGAACTTCTGCAGGAAGCCGCGCGGTTTGGCCGTGCCGCCAGAAACCACAATCGGCATCGGGCGTTCGAGCTTCGGCAGGCTGCGCGAATTCTCGAACTCATCACGTAACTTGCCGACCAGCGAATTGATCACTTCTTCGTAATAAATGTGCAGGGCGCTCGTGACCTTGTCTTTCGGCTGGCGCGAAAGGTCGAGTGATTCCTCCTTGATCAGGCGGACGCGCGTGACCGGTTCATCAACGACCGCCGAAACGCTCGAATCAATGTAATCGCCCGCTATCGGCAGGCTGAACGTGAGCATCGGCACGGACAGGAAGGCGACGCAGACGTTACACATTCCGCCGCCGCAACTGATGCCGATGCCGGTGAAGTTTTCGTTCTGCAATTCGGCGAAGACGACGGCCAGGCCTTCGTTGATCGCTTTGGCTTCGTAGCCGAGCGACTGCATGAAGTTTTTGATCACCGCTTCGTGATAAACCAGATTGGTGTCGGCGCCTTCGCCTTTGCCAGGCACGCTGAAGCAGAGCAGTTCGTTTTTGCGCCCGCGCGGCACGACAGATTCGATGATCGCCTGAATGATCTGCTGGCCCATCGGCTCCTGCGGATTCATCACCCCGTGCTGCATCGGGCGGCGCGGGACGGCGCTGAAGAAGCTGGCGAAACGTTCGGAATCGTTGCCGAACACGTAAAGGTCTTTGCCATTGCGGTGAAAGACCATCTTGTTTTGTTGCAGGATGGCCTCGGTCATTTTCGAGTAAGGGACGGCCACGAAAGCGTTGAGTTGTGTCTGCGCTTTATGCCCGTTGGGGCCGCCGGCCACCACAATGCGGCTTGTGCCGACGTCCAGCCCGACCGCGCTCACGTCACTGCCCTCCGAAGAGACTTCACTCGCTGCCGGTTTATGTTCCGTCATTGGTTTATTGTCTTCCATTATTCCTCCATGTCTACATTCGATATGAAACGATTTTTGTTCAAGCGCTTAGAATGCGGTCAGAGGGGATTGACCGAAGCCGTAGGGCTTCAACGCCTGTTCCCATTCGCCGCACTCGTTGACTAATTGTTACCGGATTCGGTTGATTGGCCGCCGCCGGAGGGTTTTCCGGCTAATTGCGGAACATCCGTGTCGCCAGATCCGGCGTGCAGCCCACGGATTTTCTTCCATTGTGAGATGTAACGCTCCCGCAGCTTGCGCCGCAGGGCGTCGGGGCTGATGCGCGCTTTTTCGGCGCGTTTATTGAATTCTTCTTCCGCCGTCACGGCTCCTACCCACAGCTTGTTACCGAGTTTCGTCAGCACGGCTTCATCATAGGTGAAGCCGTAATCAATCATATTCGGCGGTTGAATCTTGTATTTATCCGACAGCCCCATCGCCTCGAACGGGAAATTGCGAACCCAGTCGTGATGACGGGCGATCAGCATTTTTTCGGGGTCTACCGCAACCAGGCCGTGCGTGGTGCAATTGGCGTCGTCAATGCTGTACCTGGTTCGCAATACGTCGGTCAGGGCGCGCCCGGAAGTGATCTGAGCCGGGGTCAATATCTCGTCAAGTGACGCCGCTCCCTCAAATCTCGACTCGAAGCAGACGCCGAGAAAACTCTCGTTCAATAAAACATAAGTGTTTTTCGAATCCGCCCAAAGTGAATCGCCCGCATGGTTGGCCGCGTGCTCATCGCGGACGACGCGGTAGATTTCGCCGTAACGGTCAATCAGGTAATTGTATGACTTATGATCGCGGATGTATTCGAGCAGTCCGCGCGACCGCTTCTGAATCGCTTCGTTATTATCCGGAGTGAACGAAACCATTTCGCTCTCCGGGGTGTGATAAATGATGCCGACTATGTTATTGCGCATCTGATCGCCGTCGGTATCGGATCCGCGCGGAATCGAATAATAACCGCGCGGATGATTATCGGTTTCATATTTGGTCAGAATGCGGCAGCCATTACTATACTTTTCAAACTCGCCATTGCGTTCGACGAGCCAGACTTTTTCCGGATTGTAGCCAGGCAGGTACTTCGCGCTCGTTGCGGTAAAGGGGTCGGCGGGAGTCGGCCCCGAAGTGGTGACGACAATCGGACTGCGTCCCCGGTTGTATCTCTGCGCCAGATACGAATTAACGTTACGCGCTGACCAGGTGACGAGTAGATACAATCCGAAGAGCGTCAATCCGGCAAGCGCGATCCCGACCGCATAAAAAGCATGGCGCGATTGATGAATGAGGAAGAACGCGCGCGCGGAAAGCGGAGCTTGAATCCGCTCCGCCAGGTGGCGTCGGTTCTCCGGCAGCGACGGGGCCAGAGCGCGCATCTCTTCGAGTATCGCGCTGTAAAAACGCGCTTCGAGAACCCAATCGTAAAACCGCGTGCGTTCGAGGAAACGGAAATGACGGAGCGAATGCTGTAACTGCGCCTGCCGCTCCGCCTGTTTGGCGAGCGTGTTGTTCAGAAAGCGAAGGCGCGCCTCAGGGCGGTCGAAAAACATCGCATAACGTTCGACGATCTTTGAATAGATTTGCGCAGGGTCAGCGCTTCTTCTATTCGTCGCCGCCCGACCGATATCCGTCCGACCGGTATTGGTCCGGTCGTTATGTGACGAATGGCCCTGTATGCCGATGATTTCAGTCTTCAACTTTCAACTCTTCAACTAGCCTGAAATTTAATCCTAAGCTCACGGGCGATCCTTAAGAACCGCTCAATGAACTTTCCGGCAGCAATTTATGAGCCGGACTATTTAGTCGTGACGATAAAATCCGAAGCCGCGCCTTTAGCCTTGAGTTGATTGCCATAACTCATCGCCTCTTCGCGCGAGGAGAACCCGCCGACTTGCACGCGGTACCAGGTGCCTTTGCCTGGGATGTTAACTTTGACTACGCGAGCGTCAACGCCACTCACCGATTTCAGACGGCCGGCGCGGGAATCGGCTTCTCCCTGGTCTTTGAACGAGCCGACTTGAATCGTCAAACTACCTTTGTTCGGAGCGCTCGGAGCCTTTTCGACCGGAGCCGGCGCGGGTTTCGGCGCCTGTGAATGGCCGTCACGTCCGACGGGAATCGGTGGTATGTTCACCGGTTTTTGACCACTCTTAGGCCCTGAGTTTTGCGAAGCTAAGGATTCCTGTGGCTTCGGAGTGATAACTGGCGCCTGAGTGTCGACAGGATTGGCCGCAACGCTTGGCGCAACTATTGGAGAGGAGGAGGGAACGGAACCGCCGGGATTCGTTTCCTGAGTCGTCGCTGAAGCCAGATTGTTCTCCTGGCCTTTGCGTTTGGCGATGAAGTCTCCCAGAAAGTAATAAGCCAGAAAGCACAGGACGCCGAAAACTCCGACTATCAATCCGACGCGCGCAAATAATCCCCCACGATTATTGCCTGCCGTTTCTTCCTCATCAGCGGAGTTTTCAGGCAAAACGGGCCAGCCCATGAATTCCGTTTCAGAAGGTTCCGTATAATCCTGCGTCTGGCGCTGACGCGTCGTGCTCGTTGTGAAACTGTCAATCGGAGTAGTCTTGTCGTAAACAGGGAAATCGTAAACGGAGGTTTGATCCTGGCTCGGCGCCGTAAAGACATCTTCGAAGATCGGCGCCGGCTCCACCGTAGTCGAATAGTTCATCGGCGCCTGAGGGGGAACGTCCAGGACGTCGTCGAAATCATCCCCAATGCGGGTAGCGTATACGTCCTTGTTGTTCTGACCGAACGGTTGACTATTCTGACCGAATGGTTGATTGCTCAACGGTTGACCGGTATTCGAGGGATTGCTGTTCGCAAACGGCAGCCGCGCTGTCTGTCGTTTGCCATTGCTGTCGAAACCAGTTCCCTGATCCATCCTGACTTCGACGATTGTCGCACAGCGGGCGCAAACGACGCGTGAGGAGTCGGCCTGGTTCTCGAACTGACATTTCGGACAAATAACTTTCATATAACCCACTTCCATTTTCTGTGGCCATACGGTCACAAAATGCAACTGCCCGAAACCCGGCGCTCATCAGGACGAACACTCATCAGTTATCGTGATGATGGTGTGGGGGGCGCGGTGGTGATGCTGAACGCTGGGAGGTCTGGCAGGTTTCTTGTTAAAGACGCTGTTTTCCTTCATAACGGGGCTGTCATCACCTGATAGCGTCTGACTCGAAATAACGGGAGATAAGATCTATCTCAATCCTGAAACTAACTATACTATCGATTCTTTCGACCCTCTCAGACCTTCTTCGATCTGTGGATATGTGATCGGCGTTTGATGTTCAATTCTCAATCTGATCTGAGTGTATGGGTCTCTTCTGATCAACAAGAGTAAGTTGGCTATCGCCCGCTTACCAGGGGCGGATTGTAGCGCGATAGATATACTGAGGCAAGGATAAACTGAGGACGCCTTTGGTTAGCGAAAAATGCGATTTTGATTGGGGGGATTTGGCTTCAAGTCCGCTGGATTCGCCCATCTGGATCGAAAATCAGAAGGCGGAAGATCCGCATGGAAAGCAGTTCTTCCGCCTTTTGTTTTGTCGAGTGAAAGATGCGCTGAAGTCATTGGTTGACCGCGCGGCTGGTTGGGAGAACTGAACGCGCGCCGCCGCCCAGGAATTGAATCAAGCGAGTCAGGTTCGGGCGGATGTCGCCGCGTTTGTAATCAATCAACTCCCGCTGGCGAAATTCGATCATCATTCCCGTCACGACTTCGCGCGTCGAGCCGATCAGTTCCGCCAACTCTTCGTGGGTCAGTCGCACGCTCGATTCGCCGGCCCGCTCCGCTTCGTCCGAAAGGTCGAGCAACGCCCGGGCCAGCCGGCGGTGATTATTGTCGAAGACGAGCGATTCGATTTGGCGGTGCGCTTCGGCCAGCCTCGTTGCGACGTGTTGCATTGCGCCGAACATCAGGGCCGGCTCGCGCTGCGCGGCGTTCCAGAAATCGGCGAGTCTGATCACGGCCACTCGCGTGGTGTCGAGGGCGACGGCTTCGTCGCTGCGTCGCGTCTCGGCCCCGTTTCCGGCCAGAGCCAGTTCGCCGAAGATGTCGCCGCGATAACGGATCGAAGTGATTTTTTGAGCGCCTTCCGGCGAAGAGCGCATGATCTTCACGCGCCCTTTCAGCACGACATAAATGTTCGTCGCCGGGTCTTCGAGAGCGTAAATGGTCATCCCACGCCAAAACGTCTTTTCGACGTGAGGCAGGTTCAAAAGATTCGGAAGACTCGAAGTCCGGTTTTGATCCGCTGGTTTCAGATTTACCGCTGGTGAAATCATTTCTCCCTCTCTCTCAGAATCTTGATACGGTTTAGGCCGATTGATGAAAGCTCGGCGCTGCGCAAATGATTGATCACGGGCTTTGCCAGCCTTTCGGCCAAAGCCGTGTTCTCATTCTCCGGCAACTCAGAGACTACGAAGACTATGTGCCTGGCGGTTTGATAGGCGCCGAGCGCAAGGTGATCGTACGTGAAACGCTGTGCGTCGAGCGCCAGACCGTCGAATGGTGGAACTTCTCCCGCTTTCAGCGCGCGACTGTCACGGACGGTCACGAGCAGCGAGATCAATTGCCCATCGCGTGTGTAGACCAGGTGCGCAAACTTGCGTTCGCCGTGACCACAAACGTGAGCCGCCCGCAGCGTCAATCCCATTGCTCCTTCCGCCGCGACCTTATCCAGCCTCACGCAGGCCGGATCATACTCTCTGACCGAGTTCGGCATTTCGGCTGGCTTCGTGGCGTTGATGAAGTAGGGCGCGCAGGTTCGATGATCGCTCGCCGTCTCATCTATAAGGCTGGCGCTTAGTTCCAGAGCTTTGATATGTTCGGGAGACAGCGCCGCCGTCCGCCGGTCATTGATGTCTCCGCGCCGCAGAACGTACAAGCCCCACGCGCCGCCGATCAGAAACAGCAGCCCCGCCACAATTGCAGCCGGTATCAAAGACCGCATCTCAAAAAAACGGACAAACCAGTTGCGCCAGCCTGTCTTATTGCCCATCCGCTCCGTAGCTTCAGACCGCAACCTGGCTCGAAGCGATTCCATCGCCTGATCGCTCATCTTTTCCCGCGAGCAGACGCGGCGGAGCGATTCGCGCAGTTGGCGACGCGCAGCAAGTTCGCTCCGGCAGGGACAGCAACGCTCCGCGTGCCCCAGCATCGTGTGATTGGTCTCGACCGCCAACTCTCCGCAGAGATACGAATCGAGCAACTCTTTGAAATCTCGGCAATCCATCACATTCAATTCGCAACCCGATAACCGGCGTCGCGCGCGTAACCGGCCAGTTCCATCCGCAACAACTTTCTCCCTCTGTGCAGCCGCGACATTACGGTGCCGAGCGGGATTTGCAGCGCGTCGGCGATTTCGCGGTAAGACATCTCTTCGACATCGGCCAGCGCCACCGGGATCTGAAAATCACGCGGAAGGCGTTCGAGCGCCGCCAGCACCTCCTCGTCCGTCAAATGCTGTGGCGTTGGCGGGTCGTAAGCGATTGTTTCGGCAATCGCCTCTTCGATAGGCGCCAACTCCAGCCGCTGTCTTCTGAGTCCGCTGTAATAGACATTGAAGAGAATCCTGTAGAGCCACGCCCTCAGATTGGTTCCCAATTCAAATCGGTGGAAAGAACGCCACGCCTGCAGATAAGTTTCCTGCACCAGGTCTTCGGCCTTCTCCCGGTCACGACACACTCTTAGCGCGACGCGGAAAAGTTGCCCGGAAAAGCCCAGAGCTTCCGCCTCGAATGTTTCAAGTCGCCGCAGCTTGTCGTTTTGCTCCAACCGGGACTTCCTCTCTCGTTCAGCACAACAACTCTAACTCGTGTATTACCGGCGTGGGAGCAAATATTCCCTCATCCAGAAAATTTATCGGGCAAAAAATTTATTCCGTAAGTTTGCGGCGCGTCGAAGTTGACACCTTTTCACGGCGCCGCCTATAATCTGCGGCTTTCTGTGTAAAGAAAAATCGGAGGCGATACCACAATGGCTTATGCAATCATCCGCACCGGCGGAAAACAGTTCCGTGTCAGTCCCGGCGATGTCGTTCGCGTCCCGACTCTGGCTGATAAGAACGAAGGCGACTCGGTCGAATTCGATCAGGTTCTGGTCGCCGGTGATGACAACGGCGTTCGCGTCGGCGCTCCAACAGTCAGCGGCGCGCGCGTTACCGCAACCGTCGTCAAGAACGGACGCGGCCCGAAGATCATTGTCTTCAAGTTCAAACGCCGCAAACAGTTCAAACGCACAAAGGGACATCGTCAAGGCTTCACCTCGGTGAAGATTGATTCGATTGCTTAGTGTTCACTTCGAGCAATCATGCTTTAAGGAGTTTTCGTAATGGCACATAAAAAAGGTGTAGGCAGCTCACGCAACGGACGCGATTCGTCGGCGCAGCGCCTCGGCGTCAAGCGATTCGGCGGCCAGTTGGTTTCAGGCGGCTCGATCCTCGTCCGCCAGCGCGGCACCAAATTCAAACCCGGCAGCAACGTCGGCATTGGCAGCGATGACACGCTTTTCGCCAAGATCACAGGTGTCGTCAAATTTGAAGATCGCGGGCGCAAAGGCCGCTTTATCAGCGTTTATCCCCAAGAGCAATAGAGCAGGGAAATCAGACGGAGCGGTAAGGGGGCGGTAGACAGTGGCTGGTAAAGAAGGTTTTCTGATCGGCCACCAGCCGCAGATCACTGACCACCGATGTTTATTGACCGCGCGAAAATTCACGTCAGAGGCGGAGACGGCGGTAACGGCGTAACGGCTTTCCGTCGCGAAAAATTCGTGCCGCGCGGCGGGCCTTCAGGCGGTGATGGTGGCAATGGCGGATCGGTTTACGTCGAATCAACCGAGGGCATGAACACGCTGCTCCATTTCCGCTATAACCCTGAACATCAAGCCGGACGCGGGCGACACGGAGAAGGCGCCAAGCGTCACGGAGCGAACGGCGAAGACATCACCCTGCAAGTGCCGGTAGGAACGGTCATCACGGATGACGCGACCGGCGATGTCATTCACGACTTCACTCTCCCCGGAGAAAAAATTCTGATCGCCGCGGGCGGACGCGGCGGGCGCGGTAATGCCCAGTTTGCCTCCCCAGTCAATCGCGCCCCACGCCGCCACGAGGAAGGCCGGCAGGGCCAGGAACTCTGGCTCACGCTCGAACTCAAGCTGATCGCCGATGTCGGGTTGGTGGGATTGCCCAATGCGGGCAAATCAACCCTGATATCGCGCATCTCAGCCGCGCGTCCGAAGATCGCCGATTACCCTTTTACAACTCTGGAGCCGAACCTGGGTGTGGTTGACCTGGGCGATTTCAAAACCTTCGTCGTCGCGGACATTCCCGGCCTGATCGAAGGAGCGCACGCGGGAGCCGGATTGGGCGACCGCTTCCTGCGCCACATCGAGCGCACGAAGTTGCTGTTGCATCTGGTTGATGTTTCCGGTCTGGCGCAAGACCCGGTCGCCGACTACCGAACCGTCGCGCGAGAGCTTGAAGCGTACAGCCGCCAGGTCGCGGCGAAACCAAAGATCGTGGTGGCGACAAAGCTCGACGCGGCGCCTGCAGGTTCTGAGGAAGACCAGGATCGGTTGAAGGAGTTCAAGGCGTTTTGTGAGCGCGAAGGTTTGGAATTTCGCGCGATATCGGCGGCGACGGGGCGGGGCTTGAAGGAATTGTTGCGAGCGGTCGAGCGGCGTCTGGACGCATTGAGAAAAGAAGAGATTGAGGAAGAAGCGGTGGCGAAAGTCGCTTAAGCAGTTTGCGGTTATTCCCATTTTGTTGAATCAAACTTGTGAGCGAGGAACGTTTGCGGCGACGCATTGGAATTTACGGCGGCACGTTCGATCCGGTTCACAACGGCCATTTCAAGGTGGCCGAAGCAGCGCTCGACGCCTTTGCTCTGGATCGGATGCTCTTTATCCCGGCTTTCGCGCCGCCGCACAAACGCAAGCAAAACATCAGTTCTCCGTTCCATCGGCTGGCGATGCTTGCGCTGGCGACGGCTGATTCGCCGAGGATGTTTGTCTCGACTATTGAACTCGAATCGCCGTCGCGTCCGTATACGATTGAAACGCTCGGACGGCTGCAAGCCGAACTTCAACCCGTTCGCTTGTTCTTTGTCATGGGAGCCGATTCGTTCAGGGACGTTACCAGTTGGCGCGAGTACGAAGCGATTTTGAGCGGATACGATGTCATTGTCGCAACGCGGCCCGGATCTCACGTTGGCGGGAATGGGGGGATCGCCGGACACTTAGCGCCACAATTGCAAAAACGGATTACGGATTTACGCGGCGCCGCATATCCATCCAGCAGGGATTTGGCAAATGAGGACCCGGAATCGCCACGCATCTACCTGACCGATTACGTCGCAGTTGATGTTTCGGCGACAGGCGTCCGCGAGGCTGTCGAGCAGGGGCGCTCTATTGACGAGATGGTTCCGCCGCCGGTCGCGGCGTACATTGAAAAATACGATTTGTATCGGAAGACTTAATGTCAAAGGTTGCGAAACAAGAGATAGAAAAAGACGAGATTGGATCGGAAGCCGTCGCGCTTTCCTCCGAAGATCAGCAAATTCTCGATCAGGTGAGGATCGCCGCACAGGCCGCCGACGAGAAGAAGGCGCAGGAGATACTCGTGTTGCGGCTGTCGGCCATCACGGAATTCACCGACTACTTTGTTATTTGCACCGGCGCTTCAACGCGCCAGACGCAGGCCATCGCCGACGCTGTGACTGAGGAATTGAAGAAAGTCAAAATGCGCCCGCTCCACACTGAAGGCTACAGCAACGCCGAGTGGATTCTGATTGATTACGGCGCGTTCGTCGTTCACGTTTTCACCGAACAGTCGCGCAGCTTTTACGACCTGGAGAGATTGTGGCGCGACGCCGAGAGAGTTGAAATTTAAACGCGTGACGCGGAGGGTCGGATTCAATCCGCCATCCGCCATCCGCAATCCGCAATCCGATGCGTTTGCATTTCGTTTGGATCGGCAAGACCAGAGACCGCGCCTGCGCCGCGTTGATTGACGATTACCTGGAACGGATCAAACGTTTCGCTCCTTGCGAAGTGAGCGAATTGAAAGAGAAACAAAGCGGCGACGATAAGCGTGTAATTGCGGCGGAGGGCCGCAAGCTGATCTCCGCAATCGAACGCGATGATTTCGTGACGCTGCTTGATGAAACCGGACGCGAGATGACGTCGCCGCAGTTGGCCGAGTTCGTGGACGAACGGCGGCAGGCCGGAACGAAACGGCTGGCTTTCGTCATCGGCGGATTCGCGGGCGTGAGCGATGAAGTCAAACAACGCGCCGACCTGCGGCTCTCGCTCTCGCGGATGACATTGACGCACGAGCTTGCGCGCGTGATTTTGACCGAGCAGGTCTATCGAGCTTTTACTTTGCTGACGGGATTGCCTTATCACAAGTTTTAGTTTTTCCCCTGGCCGCCACACGGCGGTAATTTCAGACCGAGGAGAAGAGTGGATGGACAAAAAGAAACTCAAGATATTCCACGACCGATTGATGGCGGAGCGCGCCGCTCTGGTGGGCGTCGTCGGACGCACCGAGGATTACGGGCGCGAAGCCGACATTGAAGCCACGCAGGATCCCGCCGACAAGGCTTCGAACTCATACACGAAGGAACTGCTCTTCAGCCAGTCAACCAACGACCGGCAAATCCTGGTGCAGATCGAGGAGGCGCTTCAGCGCATTGAAGACGAGGAATTTGGCGTTTGCGGCAACTGCGGCAACGAAATCGGCCCGAAGCGGCTGGAGGCGCTGCCCTGGGTGCGTTTCTGCATCACATGCCAGGACCTGTCTGAGCGTGGGTTGCTTAACGAAGAAGAATAAACAGGAAATCAAAAGGCAAAAGGCAAAGATCAAAAATCAAAAATGAAGAGAAGAGTTCTTCACTTTTGATTTTTGATCTTTGCCTTTTGCTTTTTGATTTCTATTTCGGCTCGACCGGATAGCCAGCCTTCTCCCAGGCGTCGAACCCGCCCTTGAGCGCTTTAACTTTCCTGAAACCGTTCCGTCGCAATGTCCACGCCGCCCCGGCGCTGGTAGCTTCGTCCGGTCAGGTGCAATAAGTAACGATCAGTTTGTTTTTCGGCAGGTCTTTGACCTTCGCCTCAATTTCGTCAATCGTGATGTGGATCGCGCCTTTGATCTTCACCGTGCTGCCCGTGTAAGCGCTGCCATTGCGGTTATCAATGATCACGACATCTTCCTTCGCATCCATTATCTTCTTGAGTTGCTGTATCGTGATCCGGTCTGTGGGAACACTCTGGTCTTCGCCCTGAGGCGCCGCGCCCTGTTGTGCGTGAACAGGCAGTGCAAACAACGCCAATGCGATCAAAACCGCTAAACAAAATCTTTTGCCCTTCATTTCAACCTCACTTCAAAATTTGAACTACAAATCACCGCGCTACGCGCGCCCCGCCGCCCTTCATCACTTTCTCGACTTCGGCAAGCGTGGCCATCGAAGTGTCGCCCGGCGTCGTCATCGCCAACGCCCCGTGCGCCGCGCCGTATTCAACCGCGAGTTGCGGCCCCTTGCCGGTCAGGAAGCCGTAAATCAATCCGGACGCGAACGAATCTCCGCCGCCGACACGGTCGAGAATCTCAAGATTTTCGCGCAACCGTGCCTGATAGAATTCGCCGTCGCAGTAACATATTGCGCCCCAATCGTTGATCGTCGCCGTCTTCGCGTTGCGCAGCGTAGTCGCCACGACTTTGAAATTCGGATATTCGCCGACCACGCGCTCGATCATCTTTTTGAAATTGGTCACGTCGAGCTTTGAATGATTCTCATCCAGGCCTTCGACTTCAAAACCCAGCGCGGCGGTGAAATCCTCTTCGTTGCCGATCATCACGTCAACCAGCGGCGCGATGGCGCGATTGACCTCTTTCGCGCGCGCAGGCCCGCCAATGCCTTTCCACAGCGATTCGCGGTAGTTCAAATCGTACGAAACGATCACGCCGTGCTTACGCGCCGCTTCCATCGCCTCATTCGCCACAGCCGGAGTGGTTTCAGACAACGCGCAAAAGATGCCGCCGCAATGAAACCACCGCGCGCCTTCCTCGCCGAAGATTTTTTCCCAATCAATCTCACCCGGCTTGAGCTGTGATACCGCCGTGTGGCCACGATCGGAGCATCCGACCGCGCCTCGCACGCCGAAGCCGCGTTCAGTGAAGTTCAGCCCGTTGCGCGCCGCCCGGCCAACGCCGTCGTACTTGATCCACTTCACGTGCGACTGATCAACGCCGCCCTGATAGATCAAATCCTGAACCAGCTGCCCGACCGGGTTGTCGGCGAACGCGGTCACGACCGCCGTCTCCATCCCGAAGCATCGCTTCAACCCGCGCGCGACGTTGTATTCGCCGCCGCCTTCCCACGCCCGAAAAGTCCGCGTCGTGTGGATGCGCCCGTCGCCCGGATCGAGCCGCAACATAACTTCGCCCAGCGCGACCAGATCCCATTTGCATTCTTCTTTTGTCTTGATCTGTAAACTTGCCATCAATTTATCATTGAGCCACAGAGCGCACAGAGACCACAGAGTGGAGTTGGCGATTGTTACCCTCCGTGATCTCCGTGATCTCTGTGGCTAAGTTTTATTTCCACGCAATTCGCATACGAGCGCAACCGCTTCGCCTGCCAGTTGCCTTACCTTCGCGAAATCGCCCGCCTCGAACAACTCCGGCTTGACCATCCAGCTTCCGCCACAGGCCACGACTTGCGGCAAGGCCAGATATTGCCCGATGTTTTTTGTATCAATCCCGCCGGTCGGAATGAAGCGAACGTTTCTGTACGGCGCGCAAATCGCCTGCAAAAACTTCACGCCGCCCATCGGTTCGGCTGGAAAGAATTTCAACACGTCAACACCTTTCGACAAAGCCATCTCGACTTCCGTCGGAGTGCAGACGCCGGGAAAGATCGTCACGCCTTTCGACAGACAATGGTCAACGACCGTCAGGTTAGTGCCCGGCGAGACGATGAATTCCGCGCCAGCGTTGATCGCCGTGTCCGTCTGTTCGGTCGTCAGCACCGTTCCCGCGCCCAGCAGGATTTCGGTAAAGCGCGAACGAATCTGCGCGATGGCTTCGGCGGCGGCGGCGGTGCGAAAAGTGATCTCGGCGCAGGCCAATCCGCCTTCAATCAACGCCTCAGCCAGCGGCAATGCGTGTTCGAGTTTCGGAATGCTGACGACGGGAATGATTCCGATTTGTTGAATGCGTTCTGTAATTCTCATTCGCGCTCCTTATCAAAGTTGGCAGGAGAGAATACGGAATAAATGGAAAAAACGGAACGGACGGAAGAGTCTTCAAGAACTTTTCCGTCTATTCCGTTCATTCCGTTTGTTCCGTTATCCCTCTGCTTTCCCGATCAGAACGTCAGCTTGAACGCGAACTGCCAGTTGCGGGCGTCGCCATTCGTGGAGGTGATTGTTCCGAACGCGGAACTGGTCGGGTCGGTGTTCGGGTTGGCGAAGTTGACGTTGTTCCACGCGTTGAAGACTTCGGCGCGGAGTTGCGCTTTGAACCGCTCCGTCACCGCCCAGGTCTTGGTCAACGAGAAGTCCCAGCGAGTCTGGTCGTCGCTGCGGATGCCGCTGAAGCGCAGCGGGAACGTGCGGATGTTCGACGCCAACTGCTGCGCCGCGACGCGATTGAAACCGGCGTCAATGTTGAACCACCGCTCCGCCGTGCGTTGATCGCTCGGCAGCGCGATGCTCTTCAGATCGCCCGTGAAGATGCGGTTGCCGAAGCCCAGCGGTTCGCCCGACTGGCGCGTCAGCACGCCGCTGATCTGCCAGCCGCCGATGAAGAAGTTGACCGCTCCCGGCAAGTCGGCCCCAAAATGACGGCCCTTGCCGATGGGCAATTCCCAGATTCCGCTCGCCGCCAGCCGGTGCGTGCGATCAAGCTGTCCGATGGATTCGTACGGTGTCGAATCGGTCGGATTCAGAAACTCCATCGCCTCCATCAGCTTCGACCACGTGTAGGCCAACTGGAACGTGTAGCCCTGCGCGAAGCGTTTCTCGGCGCGCAACTGCATCGAGTGATACCACGAATAACCGATTGGCTCTTCGACGCGGATGTCGCCGAAGTGCGGATAAGGTTTGAGCAGGTTGCCGCGCGAGATGTTTGCGCCGAAGATCGGATTGAGTCCGGCGAACGGGCTGCGCGACGAGGCCGACAGGAAGTTGATCACGTCCTGATCGCGCGTCGTCTTCGTACTCAGATAACGCGCCGGCGTGTTGTTGTAGTTGCGGAAGACCGGCAGTCGCGTGCCGCGATTGCCGACGTACGAAACGTCCAGCACAAAGCCCATCGGCAATTCGCGCTGAATGCCAAGCGACCATCGCTGCGAATACGGATGCCGCATGTTCGGATCGAAGAAATTGACGCCCTGGCCGATGTTGGTCAGCAGCCCGCCCGACGCGCCCGCAGGCGCGATCAGTCCGTTCGGCAGCGGGTTGGCCAGCGTGGCGACGTAGGTCAATCCGTTGTCGAGCGAGGCCTGAATCGGCGTGGATTGCGAAAAACCGGTCTGAATCGGCGCCGTCGTGCTGACGCCCAGCGTGTCGAAGAAGATGCCGTAGCCCGCGCGCGCCACGTTCTTTTCGCCAATCTGCCAGGCCAGCCCGATGCGCGGCATGAAGTTGTTCTTCTCGCCGGGGAATGGGCTGCGGCCATTCACGTTGTTCTGTCCGGCGAACGTCAGACCGCCCAGCACGCGGAATTGATCCACCGGCAGTTCGGCAATCGGGTTCTTCGCGTAGTTCGCCTTCGCCGCCGCTTCAAGCGGGTTCGATTGATCGAACGCGAACCCGGCTACCAGCCGGTCGAAACGTTCGGTGAACGGCGTCTCCCGGTCGTAGCGCAGCCCGGCGTTGATCGTCAGCTTCGGCGTCAGCTTGAAATCGTCGTGAACGTAGAACGCGAAGTATTTGTCCTGCGTCGCGTAAGAAGCGCTGCGCGCCATCGTGCCGCCCGGCACGCCGAGCAGCATCGCCGCCAATTCCTGCCCGATGGGCGCGGCGGGCGAATTGTCGAGCGGTCCGCGCGTGAACGTGTTGGCGAAGCTCAAATCTGGCGCGGTTGATTGCGGGAAGCGGTTACCGAACGCGCGGTAAACGCGGATGTCCGTGCCGATTTTCAGATTGTGGCGTCCCTGCAAACGCGTCACGCCCGCCGCGAGGGTATGGATCAAACTGGTGTTCGTTCCGTCGCCGGTCTCCCAACGCGCGATGGTCGAAAACCCTGGAATCGTTACGCGCGGCAGCGTGGCCAGCGCCTTGTCAATCACCAGATTTGTCAACGCGGGCGAGAAGCCGAGAGATGAGAGATCAAAGCCCCGGCTGGCGCGCCGTTCGGGGAATTCCTGATACGTGATGCCGTAGCGCACGTTCAAGACCGTCCGCTCGTTGAGCGAATAAACGTCGTCGAGCGCGATGCCCTGGTTGATGCGATTCAAAAAGAGCGCGTTGTTGCGATTCTGAAAGTCGTCGTTCTTGTTCTCTTCCCACCAATCGTAATGCACGCGCGCGAAGAAGCGATGTTTGTCGCTGAAGGCGTGGTCGAGCCGGAAGAAGTGTACGTAGTAATCTTCGAGCGCCTTGTTGGCGCCGAAGAAGTTATTGCGTCCATCGTTTGTGCCCGCCTGATTCGGCAGCGGGTAAAGGTTGATAAGTTTGAGCGCGACGGGATCGAGCCGGTTCGTCAGGATGATGTTGCCCTGAATCGGATCGCGGCTGAAACGCCCTCCTGCGGCGGCTTTGGTCGTCTGCGGGTCGTAGATCTGGTATTGCGCGCCCAGCTTCAACAGATCAGAAAAATCTCCCTGCCGCTGTTTGAGCGTCGGCACGGTGCCGGTGAATGTTCCGGGCACGCCCCACTTGTTCGCCTCCCAGGCGTAATACCAGAACGTTTTGTTGCGGCCGTTGTAAAGTTTCGGAATGATCACGGGGCCGCCAGCCGATGCGCCATAGCGGTGATCCTGATAAACGGGGACCTTCGTATTGTTTTTGTTGTTGAAAAAGTTCGGCGCGTCGAAAGCCGAGTTGCGCTCCCACAAGTGAACCTCGCCGTGGATTTCGTTCTCGCCGCTGGCCGTGCTCATGTTGGTCAGCGCGCCAATGGTGTGGCCGACGCTGGCGTCATAAGCCGAAGTCTGAATCTTGAATTCGCGGATGGCGTAAATCGGGGGGCTGAACGCGACGCGCGCCGTCGAGCCGTCGGCGAAGGTGTTCGGCACGCCGTCAATCGTGAATTCGTTGTTGTACTGGCCGTTGCCGTCGGTAGCGACCTGCGACGGCGCGTTGTTGAACGCGGCTTTTCGCATACGCAGATTTGTAGCGTTGACCACGCCCGGCGCCAGCAGCGTCAACTCTGACGCGTTGCCTGAAAAGATCGGCAGCTCCTGTACGCGGCGTTGGTCAATAACCTGACCGAGCGATGGACTGGTCGTGTCGAGCTGAGCGGTGTCGGCTTTGATCTCGACGCTCTCGGTCACCTGTCCGGGCTGCATCTCGATGTTGACTTCGACCGATTCGCTGACGCGCACCTCTACGCCGGCTTGCAGATATTTCTTGAAGCCCGACGTTTCGGCGGTGACGCGATAAGGCCCGGCGAGCAGAAACGGGATGTTGTAGCTGCCGGATTCGTTCGTCCTCGCGGCGGCAGTGATGTTGGTTGAAACGTTGGTGGCTTTGACTTCGACGCCCGGCAGCGCGGCGCCCGAAGAGTCGGTCACGCGGCCCAGAATCGTGCCGCGCGATTCCTGCGCGAAGCCGGCGACGGCGCAGGCCGCCAGCAGCAACGCGACGCGGATGATTGCGATTGGATGTTGCGCAACTTTCATGATTTCCTCCGATGGTGATGTTTACTGACTTACTGCCGGCCGCCGGATGGCGGCTCGCCTTCGATTTTCAACAGTATGGTGATGCGTGCCTTCGTCGCTGGCGCCGCCGTAGAAACAGCCAGACGCAGGCCCCGCTCCTGTCGCGGCCCTTTGTCAACGGAGCCTGGCTGTCCCGCGGACGTCACCGAGTTGTTTTCGATTTTAGAAACCGTCGTCTCAGGTTCGACGACGGTCACGCGCAAAGCCGCCTGGCCGTTTTTGAGAATGAATCGGCCTTTGCCTGTTTGTTCGATCTGTTCGTCAGAATGCAGGAGCGCCGTGATCCGACGAGGCTCCTTAGTCGCAACATCATCCCAGATTACAAAGCCGTCGGGCGCTGTGAAGAGAAAATGGCGTGTGAACTGTCGGACGCCCAATTCAGGTTCGTAAGCTGAAGCCGCCTCGCCGCGAACGTAGGCGAAATGCGGTTCAAGCTTCGCTTCGGAAATGTGAATTTGATCGAGCCGGTCGTAGGAAACGCCGGCGAATACGTCGTGCCCCTTGCCCTCGCGAGCCTGTCCCGCGCCATCGAGCAAGATGGTATTGTGTTGCTCGGTCATTGGCAATCCCGCGTAGCCCGTGTCGCCGGTTAAAAATTTTCCTCCGGCGAAAATGATAAAACTGTTGGCGTCCGGGTGCGCGTGCCCCGCCGAGAGATGCCAGTCGGGAAAAGCCGCGAGCGCCGCCTTCGTGTGATGGCCTTCCGGCGGGCCGCACTTGAAGGCGAACGCCGTCGCTTTCGGCGACCAATCGCTTCGCCAGAAAACGACTTCGTGATCGGGGAAGTAATGCCAGGGCTGCTGGCGATTGATCGAAACGACCGGAACCGACGGGTCGTACCACAGCAGCGACCAGTAATCTTCGGCGTTGTAATGACCGAGGCTCTCCATCCACGCGGCCACGCCCTGCGCTTCAGCGTTGCGGAAACGCGCGGCGAAGCGATAAAGCAAATTGTAGTTGGTGTGAAAACGCCCGCCGGGATGCGAGCGTTTGTACTCTTCGCCTTTGCTGTTGCGCGTCAGCGGGCCTTCAAAAACATCGCCGAAATCGAAGACGTACCGCCCGTCCGGCGTCAGCGAATGCGCGACGTATAAATGCGTTTGCCGCAGCCCCGGCTGGTCGTAAAGGTCTTCACCGGTCGCGTGCGCGTGAGCGTCGAGGTAATGCACGATCCACGGCGTCGAAAAAATCCAATACTCGAAACCTTCGTAGTAGTAACCGTCCGTCGAGTATGTCGCCAGCACGCGGTCATAGATCGCCCGCGCAAGCTTCGCCCACTCCGGCGCGTCGGCCACTTCGTCATAAAGCGCGTAAGCCGCCACGCCCAGGCCCGCCATCGGGATGAAGACGTGATTCTGGCTGTAAGAATAAGTTCGCCCCGGTTTCGGTTTGTAATAGTCGAAGAGCAGCCGCGCCTGCTTTGCGATCTTTTCCCGATACCGCGCGCGTTCGGCTTCGCTCAGATCGTGATAGAGCAGATCGTAGCCCCAGCCCATCCCGTAAAGCAGATGCCCGGCGGCCAGATCAACGTTCGGCTTGTTGTAAGCGTACCCCCAGATGTCGTAGCTCACCGCCGCTTCGAGATATTTTTTCGCCGCTTCGAGATACTTTTTGTCGCCTTCAATTTTGTAGGCCAGCGCGGCCTCAGCGGCGCCTATGCCGACTTCGTTTTGAACGCGGCGTTCCTGCGCGGGCGGCGCGGGTGGTTCAATCTTCAATGCGCGAAGCTGCTGCAAAGCGCGCTGCCACAGATCGCGGTGCGTCGTGCGCGAGCGTTCACGCAATCCGGCCAGCCCTTCCTCCGTCACGTAAACGCGCGGATGTTTGCCGCGCAGTTCCGGCCGCAGCGATGAATTGAGCTTGCTCATCAGCGCGGTTAGCGGGTGCGGCTCCTGCGACTTCGCCGATGCGGGCTTGTCTTTCGGGCCGAGAGATTCACGCGCATCCTGCGCCGCGACGCAGACCGCCAGGGCCGCCATAAAAGCCGCCGCGCAACAACTCAGCAAACACCTTCGCGTCTGTTCGCGCATAATTTTTTCTCCGGTAGTTCTGGGAGCGCACGCATCCCTGCGTGCTCGGCTTCGATAATTGCGCCTTTATCGCAAGCGCAGCACGCAGGGATGCGTGCGCTCCCAGGGTTACTCCATCAGCATCCCGCCGTTGACCTCGATAGTTTCGCCAATCAGAAAGCTCGCCGCTTCGGACGCCAGGTAGACGATTGTTTGCGCGACCTCTTCCGATTTGCCGACTCGGCCAAGCGGAATGATGTTGGCGAAATTCTTCATCGCTTCGGGCGTCGAAAACTGTTCGTGGAACGGCGTGTCAATCACGCCTGGCGAGACGGCGTTGACGCGGACGCCGCTCGGCGCCAGTTCTTTCGCCAGGCCTTTGGTCATCGTGATCATCCCGCCTTTGGCCGTTGAATAGTGAATCGAACCGAGCGCGCCGCCGTTGCGCCCGGCAATCGAAGTCACATTGATGATCGCGCCCGATTTGCGTTCGATCATCGAAGCGGCTACGGCCTGCGCGCACAGAAACGCGCTTTTCAGGTTGAGATTGATCACCTCATCCCAGCGCTCTTCAGTCAGTTCGAGCAATCGAAGCCGCTCGACCAGCGAACCGGCGTTGTTGACCAGAATGTCAACGGGGCCGAACGCCGCGACGGTTTCGGCGACCATTCGCGCCACGTCGGCGGATTTCGTGACGTCGGCCTGAATCGTGATCGCGCGCCCGCCAGCGTTGATGATTGTTTGTTTGGCGTCCGTCGCGCCCGCTTCGTTGCGGTGATAATTGATCGCCACCGCCGCGCCCGCTTCAGCCAGCGCGATGGCCGTCGCTTTGCCGATGCCTGAGCCGGCGCCGGTGACGAGCGCGACTTTGCCTGAAAGATCGAAATAGTTACGCATCATTTCTCCTCAATTTGAGATTCGACTTTGGTGATAGCGCCCGCGAGCGCGAACAGAACAATTGTGCCAACAGGCGCAAGTACGCCAGCCGCCGTCAGAACCGGCGTGTATCCGAAATGATCAACAATCCATCCGGTCGCCAGAACGAAAATCATGCTGCCGACGCCCGCGCCAACGCCGCCCAGCCCTGCGACTGATGCGACCGTCTTGTCGCTGAAGAAATCCGAGGGGAGCGTTTGCACGTTGTTGATCCAGAATTGAAAGCCGAAGAGCACCAGCCCGATCAGCGCCAGCGCCATCATCGGATCGGGCGTGCGAGCCGCCAGGATCCCTGCTGGCATCAACAACGCCGCGAAGCCGATTGTTGCTTTACGCGCCCGGTTCACGCTCCATCCGCGTTTGATCAAATAGCCCGATGTGAATCCGCCGAGCAGACTGCCCGCGTCAGCCGCGACGAACGGAACCCATGCGAACAACCCGATCTTCTTCAGGTCGAAGCCGTGAACTTTGTGCAGAAACAGCGGCAGCCACGTGATGAACAGCCACCAGACCGGATCAACCAGCAACCGCGACAGGACGATGGCCCAGACTTGTTTGTAACGGAGCAGATCACGCCATTTTGGGGAGTGGGAAGTGGGGAGTGGGGAGTGGGGAGAAGAATTTTTTTTATCTCTCACTCTCAACTCCCTACTAACCATTCCCTCGCGCGCGCTCTCCGCGATCAATGCGCGTTCACCTTCGGTAAGCCAGCGGTGGCGATCCGGCGGTTGATAAAAAGCCAGCCAGAGTGCGAGCCACAAAAAACCGAGCGTGCCCGTGATGATGAACGTCGCTTGCCAGCCGTAGCGCAATTGAAGCCAGACGATGATCGGCGGAGCGATGATCGAACCGATGGCCGCGCCGCTGTTGAAGATGCCCATCGCGAACGCCCGCTCGCGCACGGGGAACCACTCGGAGATGACTTTGGCCGCGCCCGGCCAGTTGCCCGCTTCGCCGAGTCCGAGCAGGAATCGAAACGCGCTCAAACTGCCCAGGGACCGCGCTGTCGCATGCGCCATCGCCGCCACCGACCAGACAGTGATCGAAAGCGCGAAGCCGCGCCGCGCGCCTATCCGGTCGTAAAGCCTGCCCGACAAGCCCTGGCTGATCGTGTAAGCCAGCAGAAACCACGTGCCCAGACTGGCGTATTCCAGATTGGTCAGCTTCAGCGCGTCGGTGATGACCGGCGCGAGCACCGAAACCGTCAGCCGGTCAATGTAGTTGATGAGTGTAGCCAGGAAGATCAGACCGATGATCAGCCATCGCAGGCGCGGGATTTTGACCGCCGCACTCGCAGAAGCCGCGACCTTGATCTCATTCGCACGGAGTTCCGTTTCAGCCATCGCAATCGCTCCCGTCGAGGTGTGATAACGTTATCAGCCGAATCCGGCCGGGATCGGTGTCGTTGTCGTGGCGTTACGCCGCAGCAACGACCCCGAACTTCAGACCGTCTTATTGTCGTTCTTGTTTGTGGTTGACTGGCGAATTACCAGATGACAGTCGAGACAAATTTCGCGCCGCTCGCGCGTCTTGTCGCCCTCGATTCGTTCGAGCAGCAACCGGGCCGCTTCGCGCCCCTGTTCTCTGGTCGGCTGATCAACAGTCGTCAGCGGCGGTGTGGTGTAAGCCGCAAGCGGGACGTTGTCGAAGCCGACCATTGCGGCATCTTCAGGGATGCGCAATCCGGCATCTCGAATCGCGCACATTGCGCCGATGGCGGTGAAATCGTTGCGCGCGAAGACAGCGGTCGGAGGCTTTTTGAGCGCGAGCAGTTTCTTCATCCCGGCGTAGCCGTCGTCCTGAGTCGAATAGCCCGGCCCGGATTGCGCCGCCGGGCCGACGATCAGTTTTTCGTCAATCGGCAAATTGTTTTCGCGCAGAGCGTCGAGGTAACCCTGATAACGGCGCAATCCCGCGCCATTGATAGGCGAAACGCCGATGAAGCCGATGCGTTTGTGACCCAATGAAATCAGGTGTTCGACCGCTTCGTAACCGCCCCGCCAATGATCGGCGGTCACGCGATCAACGCGCGGATGATTGAGCGTCCGCCCGACGACCACCATCGGCAACCCCTGCTCGGTCAGCCGCAGCAGGAAATCGTTGCCCGACTTGGTTTCGCGCGTGGCCACGATAAGGCCGTCGGCGCGGTGATCGAACATCGCACGCAAAGCCGCGTGCTCGCGCGCCGTGCTGCGTTCGCTGACGCTGATGAAAGAAGAATACCCGCGCTCGACCAGCGTTTCCTGAATCCCGCTGACCAATTGCGCCGAAAACGGATTGGCGATGTCCGGCAGCAGAATGCCGATGACGTGCGTGCGCTGGCGTTTCAAACTTCGCGCCAGGCCGTTCGGGTGATAATTCAATTCCTTGACCGCGCGTTCGACCTTCTCGCGCATCTCGCGGCTGACGTATCCGCTGTCGTTGACCACGCGCGAGACGGTCATCGGCGCCACGCCCGCGCGCCGGGCGATGTCAACGATGGTCGGACGCTGCTTCCGGTCTTCAGGCGGAAGCTCCGAAATTTCCTTTGATCCGTTCCTGCGGGTCATAAATCGTATGGTAGCGTTATCACACCGGGCGCGTTTTACCCCACCTCGCTTCCGGCTGTCAATTGGATTTTCGCCGGGACTGAAAATTTTACGCGTTGACCAGCGAGGGCGCGGCGTAAAATGCGTTGGCTTATGAACCACGAACTGAAGATCATCAAACCTCCCGCGCTCAGTGTCGGCGACACTGTGGCCGTCGTCGCTCCCGCGAGCAACATCAAGGCCGATTACCTCGCTCGCGGCGTCGCCGAACTCGAACGGCTGGGGTTTCGAGCCAAATACGATCCGGGGATTCTGGACAAGGCGCGCTACACCGCCGGCTCAGACGAACGCCGCGCGAAAGAATTGACACAGGCTTTCACCGATCCCGAAATCAAAGCCGTCTGGGCGGCGCGCGGCGGTTACGGCGCAATGCGGCTGTTCAAACTGCTCGATGAAGACGCGCTGCGCCAACATCCGAAAGTTTTCATCGGCTACAGCGACATGACCGCGCTGCACCTCTATTTTTATCGCCGCTTCGGATGGGTGACGTTTCACGGGCCAATGCCTGCTAAAGATTTAGCAGGCGGCGAAGCTCATTACGACCGCGAGACGCTGATCAAAGCCATCACAGCCGCGACGCCGCTCGGCGAAATCAGATCAACGCGAACCGAAACACTGCATCGTGGCGCAGGGCGAGTCAGCGGACGATTGCTCGGCGGTTGTTTGTCGCTGATTGCGGCGATGATGGGAACGCCGGATGAATTGGACACGCGCGGCTCGATCCTCTTCATCGAAGACACCGCGACGCGGCCTTACGCGATTGACCGGATGTTGCAACAATTGAAGCTGGCTGGAAAGTTCGACGAAGTGCGCGGGATAGTTTTCGGCGAGATGACCGATTGCGTTCAACACGCCGATCAAGGTTATCGCATTCAAGACGTATTGGCTGAATGCACGGCTGATCTGAATGTGCCGGTGATATTCGGACTGCCCAGCGGTCACAGCCCTCTCGGCAACCTGACTCTGCCGCTCGGCGTGATGGCGACGCTGGACGCTGATCGCGGCGTGTTGAGCATTGATGAAGGGGGAGTGGGAGATAGGGAGTAGAGGCAAGAGGCTATCCCCGACTCCCCACTCCCCCGCGCCCAATTCTTACCACCGGATCGTCACACGATACGACCCGTTGTTATCTTTGAAGTAATCATCGTTGACGCCCAGGAACAGCCGCCCGTATTCGTCCGGATCAGCAGTTACCTCGTTGCGCGATCCGATGAGGACGAAGTTTGAATCGCGCCCATTGCGGTAACGGATTTTGCCGATCAACGCGCCGACTCCGGCGTCGTTCAGCGGATAGCTTGACGTATTGACGTTCGCGTTGCGATTGCCGTCAGGATTGCTGCGGGAGCGAGCGCCGATGTCAATCGTTCCTTCCGCTGTGATCTCGAACGTCATATTCGGCTCGACGTCAATGCCCGTGTCGGTCCACGGCTGATTGGCGTAAACCGTGACGGTCTTTTCGCGCCCCTGTTTCGGTTTCGATCCGGCGCCCGTTTCGCCGCCACTGACGCCGCTGCGATCAATCGCAACGTTGACGCGAAAAGCGCCCCGAGCGCTGCGCGTCTCCCAGTGATTGACGGTGAAATAAAGGATTCCGTCGCGGTCGGCGGTGAATTCGCTCGAACGTCCGATGAAGATCGAAGGCGAACTCGTGTCCTGCCCGATGGCCGCAATCAGCGCCCCATCGTTCTGTTCGGGCATGGGCGCGTCCTGATCGCGCCGTCCCTGCAAGCCTTCAGGTCCGGTCGCCAACCGGCCTTCCAGGTAGATCGTGCCGCTCGCTTCGACGCGCACTCGCTGGCCACGCGAGACTTGAATTTGCGAACGGTACCACTGATCTTCAAGCTTCACGTCGAAAGGCGACGCCGATTCCCAGCGCGGGCCGGTGTTGTTCGGATCGCGCGACGGGTAACGGTCATCGCGGCGGGGAACGTTGCCCACTGTGTCACTGCGTTCGATGACCAGACGCGACACTTGATTGGGAGCGAACGACAGCCTTTGCCCGCTGGTTTCGAAAATGAATTTGCCGTTTTCGTAACCGACGAACGTTCCCCGGAGCACGCTGCCGTTTTTCAGATAGAGCACGTCGGCCAGAGCCGCGCCAGCCATCAGGACAACCAAAAGTGATACCGCAAGAATCTTTCGCATAATTATTTTGCGCGACGGCAGGCCAGCGCGTGGCCCGTCCGGCGCCATACCTCCTGTGTTTTTGATAAGCGTGAAATCGCGGATTTTGTGGGAATACAACGTGGACAGTATAGCACAGAGGCGCGCCATATAGCCTGCGGGCGCGAAGTTTGAGTTTCACGGTTCAAAATCATAAACTCGCGCCTTCGCAATTAAATCTCCTGGGGACGCATCGCCTCCAGCGCGCTCTCGGCCAAAGACATATTTCTTTCAATTAGCCTCTGGCCCAGAGCGCGCTGGAAGCGATGCGTCACCAGGTTTGAGGAGACCTGATGAACAAGAGCAGATTCCTGCAAGGCAAGCGCATCGCCCCAACGCCGATCACCAAAGAGACTTCCGTCGTTCAACTGATCGAGCATAATTTTCAAGCTTACAACGCCGCGCGCCTGCGCGAAGGCGCGCAACTGTTCGCCGAACGAATGCTGGCCGATGATGTCACCGTCGGACTGACGCTGACCGGAGCGTTGACTCCCGCCGGTCTGGGCATCTCGGTGATCATTCCGCTGATCGAAGCCGGTTTCGTTGACTGGATCATCACCACCGGCGCCAATCTTTACCACGACACGCATTTCGGACTCGGCCTTTCGATGCATCGCGGCAGTCATCAGATCAGCGATGTCGTGTTGCGCGAAGAAGGCGTCGTGCGCATCTACGACATCTTCTTCGATTACGAAGTGTTGCTTTCGACCGACGCGTTCTTCCGCGAAATCATTCGCGCCGAAGAGTTCCAGCGTGAGATGTCCACCGCCGAATTTCACTACCTCTGCGGCAAATACGTCGCCGAACGCGAACGCGTGATGGGTTTGCGGAATCAATCGCTGCTCGCGGCGGCTTATCATCACGGCGTGCCGCTTTACACCTCATCGCCCGGCGACAGCTCGATCGGGATGAACGTGGCCGCAATGGAATTGCAGGGCGGCAAACTCCGCATCAATCCATCGGCGGACGTGAACGAGACGGCTGCGATTGTGCTGACGGCCAAACGTGGCGGCGGCAAGTCCGCGATCTTCATCTGCGGCGGAGGCAGCCCGAAAAACTTCGCCCTGCAAACCGAGCCGCAGATTCAGGAGGTGCTCGGCATCGAAGAGAAAGGTCACGATCTCTTTTTGCAAATCACAGACGCGCGGCCCGACACAGGCGGATTGAGCGGCGCCACGCCGAGCGAGGCCGTGAGCTGGGGCAAGATTGATCCCGACCAATTGCCGGGCACGGTTGTCTGCTACGTTGATTCGACTGTGGCCCTGCCGCTGATCACGGCGTATGCTTTCGCTAAACGCGAGCCGCGCAAGCTGAAACGACTGTATGACCGGCGCGAAGAGATGATGAATTTGCTGAAAAGCGAGTATGCGAAGTCGGAGCGAAGATAAAATTCGCTTCAACTCAAAAACATAAGCTGGTAGCCGTATGGACACATCTCCCGACGTAACTCATCTCCTGATTGCCTGGAGCGACGGCGACAGCGATGCTCTCGAACGGCTGATGCCGCTGGTCTATCGGGAATTGAAGCGTCAGGCTGAAAGGCGATTGCGGCGGGAGCGTCCCGGTCACACGCTGGAACCGACGGCGCTGGTTCACGAAGCCTATCTCAAACTGATTGATCAGAAGCAGGCGCGATGGCGGAATCGCGCTCATTTTTTCGCCATCGCGGCCCAGGCGATGCGGCGAATACTGGTTGATCACGCGCGCGCCCGGCAGGCAGAAAAACGTGGGGGCGATTGGAAATTATCCTTCGATGAAGCGATTGATGTTTCAGACGATCGCGCCAGCCAGATGGTCGCGCTCGACGACGCATTGAAGACGCTGGCCGAACTTGATCCGCAGAAGAGCCGCGTCGTCGAGCTGAAATATTTCGGCGGCTTGTCGCTGGAAGAGATAGCCGAGGCGCTGGAAGTCAGCCGCGCAACGGTGATCAGAGAGTGGCGAATGGCGAAGGCCTGGCTTTACGGCGAGTTGAATAAGGGTTCGTAGTCCCGCCTTCAGGCGGAAGGATTGGGTAGCGGAAGCTTCCGGCTAAAGTAGGCGCTCGAACCTCAATAGGCTTGCTAATCGAGCCCCTTCCGCCTGATGGTCTTTGAGTAAATAACGCAACAACAGCGTAGGGGCGGGTTTTCCCCGCCCAAGCCCTCGACAGCGAATCAGGGCGGGGAAAACCCGCCCCTACGCTATTGTTGTAGTTAATTTTCAAACGCCATAAGGCGGGACTACGAACAAAGAGATGACCCCTGAAAGATGGAAACAAGTCGAAGAGATTTTCAACGCCACGCTGGATCGCCCGGCGGACGAACGCGAAGCCTACCTCGC